>ERZ1066134.22-NODE-22-length-176094-cov-29.015883_pt1 | contig 176094 bp, 145 predicted proteins | sample MGYA00382781_ERZ1066134 | MGnify/ENA primary metagenome ERZ1066134 (study PRJEB33369, sample SAMEA5778364) | biofilm metagenome | biome: Industrial cooling water; feature: Water cooling tower basin; material: Biofilm | place: United Arab Emirates | collected... | reverse complement strand
CGGCGATCGCTCCAGATCCGAGAGCAGCAGTTGGGCGCTGACCATCCCGATACTGCAATCAGTTTATTGAATCTGGCAGCCCTCTACTTCAAGCTGAATCAACTCGCAGAAGCAAAACCCCTGATTGACCGGGCCGTTGCAATTTTTGAACACCGTTTGGGTGCGGATCATCCCCACACCATCAGCGCCCGTCAGTGGTGGCAAGACATTCACCAGAACCGATAAACTAAAGAACACTCCTATCACATTCAACCCAATGGACTTTTACACCCTGGTTTTAAGGCAAAGCGCAGGCTACTGGGTCGCTCTTTGTCTCGAAAATGGCATCGTTGGGCAGGGACCCACCCAGGAACACGCCATCCAAAAATTGAAAGAGGCGATTGACTCAGTTCAACTGCTTGACCAAACAGACAAAATCGTTGATTCAGATCCAGTTTCGATCGGAGAGTTACATGAATTTCTGAAACTCGAATCCCAAACACCCATTTCAGAAATCTACGAACTCCGCACCGTTTATGCCTAAAAACATCCCTTCACTTAAGCCCAAACAATTAATCAAAATCCTGGAGCAAGCAGGCTGTACGTTTTACCGAGAGGGCAAGGGAGATCATGCGCTGTATTGTCGCACTGTTGGAGATAAAAGAAAGGTTGTTCCAATTGATATAGGGGCGGGTGAAATGTCTCCTGCTTATGTGTTGAGAATCTTCAGACAGTTTGGTTTTACCGACAAGGATATTGAAGACCTGCTAAATTAATACGGTTTGCAGCAAGTTGTCCAGGCGGGGCAGGGGCGCAGTTGTCCGATTATCCGGTGACGCAGGGGGTTGTGCGGGAGATGGATGCAATCTACTACACTAGAATTCACATCAGCCCTGCGCACCTTCATCATGCAGATTAAAAACCTGACCACCGATGAACTCAAAGCCCTGATTCATGAAATGGTTCGGGAAACCATTGAGGAACTCCTGCCCGATCCTGATGCCGGACTCACCATAAAACCAGAATTTGAGCAAAGCCTGTTGGCCATTCGCTAACGGCGACAAACCGAAACCGAAGCAGTCATTCTTTCAGCCGCAGAGGTGGCCCGCCAGCTTGGTCTAAGCCACGAATGAGCACCATCCCAATACTGCGACCAGTTTGAATAATTTGGCGCGCTTGTATCGAATGCAGGGCTGGGCGTATTTTCAGAGATGGGTGGCTGGGCGGCTGCAATGGGGTGGTCATCAGGGTAAACGTTTTTTCATCATTTTTTTAGTCCGCTTTTATCTGTTGGCTGGATACTCGTAATTGCATGGGTCGCGATGCTGAGTGTGGATAAGAGCAAGGACGAGTGAAGATGGTGAACAAAGGTTGGCATCGGGCGATTTTCAGCGTCCGGACGCGGCTGTTGGTCTGGTATTTTTTGCTGACGGCTGGCACGGTGTTGATCTCGATTCAAGTCACTTACCAGATTTTTCGCGATCGCATCAAAGTGCAGGCAGAAAGCTCTGCCCTGCGGCAGTCCAGGCAAGTGGGTTTATTGGTGGAACGGCATCGGCAAAAAGGTAAACAAGGCCCTGCCAATCTGGCGACGTTGTTTGATCGGTTGAGTGCAAGCTATGTGCCAACCCGGAGTGAATATCTCATCCTGCTAGTGGGCAACCGGATTTATGGCACCAAGCCAGACCTGCCGCCGGATTTCCTGAAGCAACATCCTGAGCTGATTTCAGCCTGGGCAGGCATTCCCAAAGAACATCAACAACACGTTGAAGGTCAAGCGCAGCGGCTCTTTTATGTGGCTCAACCTGTGGTGTGGACGACCCAGGAAACGGGTGTGATCGTGGTGCTGAATGACATCACGTTTGAGTACGAGAGTGCGGAGAGTGCGATCGGCTTGGTCATGCAGGTGACGCTGGGGTTGTTGCTGGTCTTCTTTCTGCTGGCCTGGTTTACCGCTGGCCGCGTGCTGTATCCGTTGCGACTGTTAACGAAGATGGCGCACTCGATTACGGAGTCTGACATGACCCAACGGATTCCCATCCAGGGGAAGGACGAGATTGCCGAGTTGGCGATGACGGTTAACGAGATGCTTGATCGCTTGCAAGCGGCCTTTGATAGCCAGAAGGAATTTTTGAAGGATGCCAGCCATGAGTTGCGCACCCCGATCACCATCATCCAGGGTCATCTGGAAATGCTGAAATATCAGCCCCAGAAGGAAGACGCGATCGCCCTGGTGATGGACGAATTGGAGCGGATGAGCCGTTTGGTTCATGACCTGTTGTTGTTGGCCAAAGCAGAACGCACTGACTTTTTGCGCTTGAAGCCAGAAGAATTGGACTGGATGACAGAAGAAATTTATCTCAAAGCGAGAGGGCTGGCAGAACGGGATTGGCGACTGGAATCGAAAGGGCTTAGCCCCATCACTGTCGATCGCCAACGTCTGACGCAAGCGGTGATGAACCTGGTGCAAAACGCAATTCATCATACCCAAGGGGGCGACACGATCGCCCTCGGTTCGTCGATCAAAGGCGACTATGCCTATTTCTGGGTGCGGGATACGGGGGAAGGCATTGCCCCGGACGACCAGAAACGCATTTTTGAGCGCTTTGTGCGGGCAATGGGGGAGCGGCACCGGGAGGGTTACGGGCTGGGCCTGTCGATTGTGGCGGCGATCGCCCAGGCTCACGGTGGCCGAGTCGAGTTGGTCAGTCAGGTTGGGCAGGGTTCCACGTTTACGATCGTGATTCCCCTGGTGCCGGATGTGGTCACGCCCATCCCACCCAATCATCGCCCTGCTGCTCTACCCCACGCTGCGGAATTCTAAAGGGAAGATAAAAATTTTTTCACAAACCCTTTACGTCTGATTTATCCACGGGCTTAACACTTTGACATGTCTAGGCACTACGGCTTTGTTCTCTAGTCCTTCATTTCCCTGTGAACTATGAGCAACCTCGATTCTTCCCACCGACCCGCTGAACAACCGAACCCTGTCTCAGACCTGCCTGTTGCTGATCCTGCTGCTGCTACCGAGTCTCCGTCTCCCACGCCCAAACGCTGGCTGTGGCTAGTGATGATTGGGGTGTTGACGGTGGGTGGGGTTGCCACCTGGCGATCGCTGACCGCGACTCAATCTTCTCAACCTGCGGTCGCTCAGCAAGGGCCGCCCCCCAGAGCCGTAGAAACGATCGCCCTCCAAGCTGGCACTGCTGCCCGCCAGGTGCAACTGCTAGGGCAGGTGGAAGCGGCAGAACGCGCAACGGTGCGGGCGCAAACCAATGGCGTGATCCAAGAACTGTTGGTGCAACCGGGCGATCGGGTGGAACCGGGTATGACGATCGCCGTACTCGATGATGCCGATCAGCAATTAGAGCTGTCTCAGGCAGAAGCCCGACTGGCACAGCAACGCAGCAACCTGGCGCGGTTAACCGTGGGCACCCGTCCCGAAATCATTGCCCAACGGCAAGCGGCATTGGGTGCGGCCACCGCCCGCGAACAGGAAGCGATCGACAATCTCCAGCGCACCACCACTCTGGTGCAGGAAGGGGCACTGTCCCAGCGTTTGTTGGTGGAAGCGCGATCGGCGGTGGATGCAGCGCGGGGAGGACGACTGGCCGCCCAGGCTGAACTGGCAGAGGCGCAGGCGGGGCCAATTCGCGAAGAAATTGCAGCCCAACAGGCGAATGTGACAGCCGCCCAGGCAGAAGTGAATCAGGCAAAGCTCAGCCAATTTCGGACGCAGGTTAAGGCCACCTCTACCGGGGTGGTAGAGCGGCGCATCGTCAGCCGGGGTGATTATGTGCAGAACAATGGAGAAATTGTTTCCTTAATTGCCGGTGACCAGTTGGATATCTTTTTGGAGTTGCCAGAGGAACTGACGGGCAGAGTGACGGCAGGGATGCCCATTCAACTCACCTCCCGCGCTTTGCCCCAGTGGAACCAACGCACCACAATCACCGCTGTTGTTCCGGCGGCGGATGCGGCCTCCCGGCGGCAGCGGGTACGGGTACGACTGGAGAACAGCGGTCAACGGTTGCTACCAGGGATGGCCATTACCGGCACACTGAACCTGCCATCCAACCGCACGAGTTTTGTGGTCTCCCGCGATGCCCTGACACAGCGGCAGAATCAGTGGTTTGTGTTTGCGATCGCCGATGGCAAAGCCCAACAAATTCCAGTCGAAATGGTAACGGATCTGGGTAAAACCGTTGCGATTTACAGCAGTGAGTTGAGCCGTGGCCAGCAAATTGTCTTACGCGGGGGCGATATGCTGCGGGATGGCGTTCCGGTGAAAGTCGTGCAGAACACCAAAGGGTAGAAAACCAATGAATTTTATTGAACTGTCGGTGCGCTGGCGGCATGGCACCTTTGTATTGTTTTGCTTGCTGGCAATGTTTGGGGTGTTTGCCTTATTCAGTTTGCCTCTGGAATTGCAGCCCGGTGGCGATCGCCCGGAAATTACCGTGACGACCACCTATCCCGGTGCTGGCCCGACGGAAGTGGAAGATCTGGTCACCCGCCCGATCGAAGAACAGATGGAACAGGTGTTGGGGGTTCAGGAGATCAGTAGTAGCTCCCGCGCCGGACGCAGCAGCATCACGCTGGAATTTACGCAAGATGCAGATCTCAGCGATCGCCTGGTGGATGTGATCAATCGGCTGCAACAAGCTGATAGTCTGCCACCGGAAGCCAACGAGTCGAATGTGGAATTGGTGGGTGGCAGCAGTTCGCCCATGATGTGGATTCCGATGGTGCCCACCGATGGCAAAGCCAAACCCGATCACTACCGGGATTTAGCTGAAGAGGTGATTGTGCCTCGGCTGCGGCGGGTTGAAGGGACGGGGCAGTTTTTGGTGGTCGGCGGGCGACAACGGGAAGTGGAGGTCAAAGTTGACCCCAGAGCCCTGGCCGATCGCAACCTGACGATCGGGGACGTGGTGCGGACGTTGCAACAGAACAACCGGGATATTCGGGGCGGGCCCCTGGTGTTGGGGCGGCGAGAATACCGGGTCAGAACCATTAGTCGATCGCAGGATTTGTCTCAAATTGAGGGGTTTGTCCTGCGGCGAGATGCCTCTGGCACCGTCTACCTGCGGGATGTAGCCCAGGCGCAGATGGGGCGGAAGGTGCAGGACAGTGCGTTGGTGTTCAACGGTACACCGACCATTGCGATCGGTGTGATCCGCCAGGTTGGCGCAAATGTGCCGCAAGTGGCTAAAGGGGTGCGCGATACCATTACGCAGTTGGAAGCTGAATTAAACCGCCAGGGGGAATCGCTCCGGTTTGCTTACAACTATGACGAAAGCCAGTACATTGAACAGTCCATTTCTTTGGTACAGGGCAATTTGATCAGCGGGGCTTTGTTAGCCACGGTCGTCCTAGTGTTGTTTTTAGGCTCCCTGCGCACTGTTGCGGTCATCGCCCTGACCATTCCCACCACGTTGATTACCGTCTTTATCGTCATGGCGTTGTTAGGGCGATCGCTGAACATTATCAGCCTCGCCGGACTGGCCTTTGCCGTGGGCATGGTCGTAGACAACGCGATCGTGGTAATCGAGAACATCTTCACCCACATGCAGAAGGGCAAAAGCGTGATGCGGGCGGCGATCGAGGGCACCCAGGAAGTCTGGGCGGCCATGCTCGGTTCGACTCTGACGAATGTGGTGGTGTTTCTGCCTCTGATTATGGTGACGGGAGAAGCAGGACAACTGTTTGCGGATATGGCGATCGCCCTTTCCTGCGCCTCTTTGTTCTCCCTGTTTGCCGCCATTACCCTGGTGCCCATGCTGTCTGGTCTGTTTCTGGATCAGTCCGAAGCCCAGCGGATGCTCTCCACGCAGGGGCAATCTCCGATGCCTGCCGGGGCGGGGTGGTGGGGGCGGGTGCAGCAAGCGGTCTACCGCACGTCGGATACCTTCCGCCATTTCCAAACCAAATTAGAAGATTTCCTGGCCTCTACCGTGAGTTGGTCGATCGGGCGCAGACGAGTTAAACGCCGCTTGCTGGTATTGGGAATTCCCGTGGGGTTGCTGGCGGTCAGTATTTGGCTGTTGCCGCCCGCCGATTATTTACCCGAAGGCAACCGCAACCTGGTGGTGCTGCGGGCCGAACCCATGCCGGGAACCAGCATTCCCGAAGCGATCGCCCAATCTCAGCCTGTGCAGGATTTTCTGCGATCGCAACCGGAAGTGGAACGAATCATGTACGTCGATCGTCCGGGAGCCTTGCGGGGGATTGCCACGATTCTCAAGCCGGAATTTGCCACAACGGCTGGACTGGCAGAAATGGTCGATCGCTTGCGGGCAAAAGTGGGTGATTTTGCGGGATACCGTTTTGTGATCCCCACGCGCATTGCCATCTTCCGCGATCCGGGTAAGGAATTTGATGTGGATATCGTCGGCGCAGATCTGACCCAACTGAGTGAACTGGAACGGGACATTACCGCGAAACTGCGGGAGTTGCCGGGGGTGCGGAATGTGCGATCGAACTTTGTCATGGGGGCGGGAGAAATTCAAGTCATCCCCTACCGCGAACGACTGGCAGAAGTTGGCCTTTCGGAATCGGAAATCGGTTCCCTGGTGGAAGCAGCCCTGGGCGGACGGTTAGCCTCTAACTTCATTGATGGGAAAGAAGAACTGGATGTCTCGGTGGAATTGAAAGATACGACCGTTTCCACTCCGGAACAACTGCGCCAGTTACCGCTATTTGCCCGTGGCCGCCAGATTCAGTTGGGTGATGTGGCCGAAGTGCAAGAAACAACTGGCCCCGATGTGATCAACCACGTCGATCTGGAACGAGCCGTTAGCCTGACGATATCCCTTGCGCCCGATGCGCCCCTGGGAACCCTGGTGCAGCGAACCGAAGCGGAAATTCTCGCCCCTCTGCGATCGCAACTGCCCACAGGCTATCGATTAGAACTGGCCGGGTCAGCCGATCAACTGGCGCAAACGGTTTCCCAATTGGCAAATGCCTTTGCCTTCTCGGTGCTGATTACCTACCTGCTGTTGGTCGCCTTATATCGCTCTTTCCTCTATCCCCTGGTGATTATGGCCGTGGTACCGATGGGCATCAGTGGGGCACTCCTGAGCCTGGTATTAGTCAATCGGCTGCTGGGCTGGGTTGTGCCACTGGACATGATTACGGCGCTGGGGTTTGTGATCCTGACTGGGGTCGTCGTCAACAATGCCATTTTGTTGGTCGATCGCGCCCTGCAACTGCAACAGGAAGGCGAAGATTACGATGCCTCCCTATACAACGCCACCCGCGATCGCCTGCGCGCCATCTTCATGTCTGCCGGAACCAGTGTGTTGGGCATGTTGCCCTTAGCTGTGGTACCCGGACAAGGCGCAGAACTCTATCAAGGCTTGGGCATTGTGCTCACGGGTGGTCTAGCATTTTCCACAATTCTGACCCCCACGGTCGTGCCAGCCATCATGGGACTGCTCCGCGATGTCCGCGATCGCGCCTCTTTCCCCCCATCCAAATCAGCCCCCAAAGCCAAAGCCCAAAACCCTGCCTAGGGCGCACCATCAATTCGCCATACAAGCGCAAGGCTAACCCCCAAATTCGCTAACCAGCGATCGCCAGATTTTGCCATGTGCCGCCCCGGTCTACGCAGGGCAACCACAAGGGATTGCCCCTACCAATGCCTACCCCCAAATTCGCTAACCACCGATCGCCAGATTTTGCCAATCTAAAATCTCTACTTCTAAAATCCAAAATAGTGTTGTGGGTTAGCTATCCGCGTGAATCGCATTCTGATCACTGAAGACAACTCCCGGATTACATCTTTTTTGGAGACGGGATTACAGGCGCATGGCTTTACCACGACGGTGGTCGCCTCTGCTCGGGATACCACTCGTCTAGCCGACAGCAATCATTTTGACCTGCTGATTCTCGATCTTGGCTTACCGGATGGGGATGGTTTAGAGGTCATTGCCACCGTACGGGGGCAGGGCGAAACCCTTCCCATCATTGTGTTAACCGCGCGGGATGGTGTGGACGATACGGTGTCGGCGTTGGAAGCGGGGGCGGATGATTATGTCACGAAGCCCTTTCGTTTTGAAGAACTGCTGGCGCGTATTCGCGTGCAACTCCGTAACCGCCAGATGCCCGGTGCCCGCCAGGAAACAACCTTGAGAGTGGGCGAAATTACCCTGGATTTGCTTAGCCGTCAGGTGTGGGTGGGCGATCGCCTGATTGATCTGTCTGCCCGCGAGTTTTTGCTAGCCGAAGTCTTTTTGCGCCATCCCATGCAAGTGTTGACTCGCGAACAACTGCTCGATCGCATCTGGGGCTACGATTACGACCCTGGTACAAACATCGTCAATGTGTATGTGGGCCATCTGCGCCGTAAGTTAGGGGAAAATCGGATTGAGACAGTCCGGGGCATTGGCTATCGCCTTAGTGTGATGCCGCTTTGATGGCAAAAGCTTGCTGGGTGGAACGGTGCCAATGATCGGTCTTGATGCCCTAGGGCGTTGGGTTTGGGCGGCTACGTGCTGAGCCTGGATAATTGACCACCCGTGAATTTGTCGGGATGGAGCTTGTGTTCGCCTGCGCCTGTCAGGGCCACCACCAGGGATTGCCCGATCGCGAAACCTGTTGCTGTGGCGGGGGGGTTGAAGCGTTGGTCGAATCCCTTGAATAATGCCACCCCCCGATTTCTAGCTGTCTGCGGCTAATTGACGGTGAATGCTGGTGAGTAAGTGTTCTGTGGTGTAGGGCTTGTGCAAGCGGACTTTGATCCCAAGGGCTTCCAGGCTGCTTTGATACTGCGGCAATAGCCCTGTGACGGCGATCGCTCGGACGTGGGGATTCATTTCTTGCAAAATCCGAATGATGGCGATGCCATCCATATCGGGCAGCATCATATCAACCAACACGATCGCGATCGCCGCTTGATGTTGAACATAGGTCGCGATCGCTTCCACCCCGCTCCTCGCTGTCAACACCTGATAGTGATACGCTTCCAGCATGGCGCGAGTGGATTGAAGAATACGGTCTTCATCATCAATCACCAAAATTAATTCTCCCTGACCTTGGGGGAGGGGTGTTGCTTGGCGCTTGGGTGCAGCGTTTGCCTCGATCGCGGGTAGGTATACCTTAAACTGGGTGCCCTGCCCAACGTCACTGACAACCTGCACAAAACCGCCATAGCTTCTGACAATGCCCAAAACCGTGGAAAGTCCCAAGCCCGTTCCCTGGCCGAGGGCTTTGGTGGTGAAAAAGGGATCAAAGATGCGATCGCGCACATCGGCGGCAATCCCCGTGCCAGTGTCGCTCACCGTGATCAGCACATACGGCCCCACCTGGGCATCCAGGTTCATCTGGGCAAAGATTTCATTCACCGCGAAGTCTTCGACCGCCAGGGTTAGCGTCCCTCCAGTGGGCATGGCATCACGGGCATTCACACAAAGATTGATCAAAACCTGATGCAGTTGGGTCGCATCGGCAGCCACAGCGCTAACCCCTGCTGCGGGCACCCTCACTTGCAGGGCAATGAGTTTTGGGAAAGTTTGCTGGACGACGTTGATCACTTCTTGTAAAAGGGCGGCGACATTGACTGCGGTGCGCTCTCCTCCGCTGCCTCTGGTAAATGTGAGGATTTGTCGTACCATGGCTGTTGCGCGTTTGGCGCTATCTTCCACGAGTTGCAGCATTTTGTAGGATTGTTCATCGAGTTTTGTTTTTTGCATCCGCAGCAACTGGGCAATGGTCAGAATGGGGGTGAGGGCGTTGTTGAGGTCGTGGGCAATGCCACTGGTCAATGTGCCCAAACTTTCTAGCCGTTGGGCTTGATAAAACTGTGCTTCCAGGCTTTTCTTTTCGGTGATATCGGTATCGACGGAGAGGATCGATTTGGGTTGTCCAGTCTCATCCCGCACTAGGGTACAGCGCCCTTCCACAGTTACTTTCTGGCCAGTTTTGGTGAATTTCTGAATTTCGCCGTGCCACGTACCCTGTTCCAGCACGACACGCTTCAGGTCTAAAAAGGTAGATGGATTTCGGGATAATAATTCGTTCGCTTGTTGGCCCAGAACTTCTTCTGCTTGCCAGCCATACAACTGTTCGGCTCCCTGATTCCAGTAGAGTATGCGATAGTCTAAGTCGCAGACCAAAATTGCATCGGTGGAAATGTCTAGTAAGGCGGCTTGCTCGCGAATTTTCTGCTCGGCCTGTTTGCGATCGTCCAGTTCAAGTTGCAGTTGTTGATAGAGTTCAGATTGTTGAATGGCAATACCAACTTGGGTGGCAAGGCGTTTGACCATTGCAATTTCAGCCGATTGCCAGAGGCGGGGGGCTGCGCAGTGATGGGCGATTAGCAAGCCCCAGAGATGGTCGTTTTGCAAGATGGGCACCACCAGGTTGGCTTTCACCTGAAACTGTTGCAGCAGTTCAACGTAGCAGGGTTCCAGGTCTGCGGTTGCAATATCAGAGAGGGTTGCGACTCGCCCCTGACGATAGGGTTCAATACAGTGATCGTGGAAGCAAGGGTCATAGATGGTGGTGGAGAGGATGGGAGTCCACTCTGGGCCAACTGATTCCATAATCACGTCGCCTTGCCAATCGGGGCGGAAGCGGAAAATGACGACGCGATCGACTTCTAAAAAGGCGCGTACCCGGTGGACGGTGCTGGCTAAGACTTGGTTGAGGTTGAGGGAGCGGCGAATATCTTGTGCAATCTCGTTGAGTAAATATTCTTGCTGGATTTGTTTGCGTAGGGTCAATTCTGCGTGTTTGCGATCGCTGATATCTAGGTTGATGCCACTTAGGCGAACGGGTTCCCCCTGGTCATCTAAGGTCAGGTGGCCCAGGCTCAAGATCCAACGAATTCCCTGTTGGGGATGGAGAATCCGAAATTCCAGTTGGATATCTGATTGGCGTTGGGCGATCATTTGGGCGAGGGCGTTGCCGATCTGGGGGCGATCGTCTGGATGCACGTATGACTCATACCAGTTGTTGTATTCGGCTAGCGGTGTGGCAGGATCCAGGCCATACAGTCGATAGGTTTCTGGCGACCCGGTGATCTGCCCTGTGGCCAGCACCCAGTCCCAAGTGCCGGCTTGGGTACCTGTTATGGCTAAGCGCAACAGTTGCTCATTTTCATACAGTGCGGCTTCGGTGCGTTTGATTGCGGACAGATCGTAGAAATAGCAAACGACACCATAGCCGCCAGTGGGCAGGATGATGCGGTGAATTTGCCAGTCGTAGGCTTGAATTTCTGTGATGTTGGCACGCCGTTCGACAATGACAGGTGAATAGTACGACTCGCCGGAGGCCAAGGTGTGGCGGAAGTGATTGATCGCCTCGGTGGCAAAGGGTTCTTGCCAAAGGATGCGGAGAATTTCAGCAAAATCGCGCCCAAGGAGCGGATCGATGTTGCTGAAGACGGCTTTTGCCCCTTGATTGATCTGTTGCAGCCGAAATTCGGCATCAATTATGTAAATCCCGAAGGGGGCGTTCTCGACTAGGGCGGAAAACATGGCCTGATTGTGGTGCAGGGCCAGTTGGGTTTGCCGATGTTCGATCAGGTCAGCCGCTTGACGGGCTAGTAAATCAAGGAAGCGCAGTTCGCGATCGCTGGGGCGGTGATGGTGCCGCCAATGGGTTGAAACCATGCCGATCGCCTGTCCAGACCGGGTGATTAATGGAGTAGACTGGGCCGAGCGATAACCCGCTTCAACGTGGATTCGTAGGGAGCCATCTGGGTCTGCCTGGTCTGGCCCATCAAAGTCTAGAAAGGTGCGATCGCCCGTTGCTAGAGCGATGCCACAGGATGTGTTGGAACTCGCCTTGACGCGGTAGAACCGATTAATCATAGGTTGATCCATCCCCTGGCTGGCCAGCAGCAATAAATCTTGGGTGGCTGGATCGAGAATTTGGATTGTGCCTGCATCCGCTTGCAATAGGGCGATCGCGGTGGTCACAATCTCGTCGTACAACACCTGAATATCGGTTTCCACCGTCAGCCGGGTACTCAGATCATGCAAAAGTTGGGTATCCCGCAGATCGGCTTCAATGGTCGCTTCGGCCTGTTTGCGATCGCTAATATCAACAGAAGTTCCAATAATCTGCTCAATGGTTCCTTCGGCATCCCGTACTGGTGAGAGGGTTGTTAATGTCCAAATAGAACAACCTTTCAAGACAACATATTCTTCATAGGTAATGCTTCGATCTTCTTGTAGACATTGCTGATAGTTGTGGCGGAAAGCTGCTCCAGTCACCATTCCAAATGCAGCTTCGGGCGTTTTACCCTGAATATCTTGTTGCGAGATACCAGCATACCGTTCTGCCACATGGTTAAAGGCAAGATAACGAAAGTCTCTGGAATCTGTCACCTCAATGACGAAAATGGCCTGTTCGGCACCATTGTAGATTTTGTTTAAAAGCGATTCCCGCTGCTGTAACGCCTGGTTCGCGACATTGAGTTCTGCGGTGCGATCGGCCACTTGGTGTTCCAGTTCATCACGCGCGGTTTGCAATTCCTGGTTGCGCTGTTGAAGTTCAGCCTGGGGGGCGGCATCCCCAACGGCACGCAGTTCGGCAGCCTGGGAAGGGGGCAGAGTTTGATCCGCCTGAACTGGCGTAGAAGTGGCATAGAGGGGATTCAGCCGATAGCCCACCCGCCGCACCGTTTGGATTAAATCTTTGGGCGCACCCGCTGCGGTCAATTTTTGCCGCAGATCGTTGATGCGACCGCGCACGGCCTCTGTTCCGGGAACTGCTGCTGCCTGCCAAACTCGTTCCAGAATGACTGTGGCGCTGAATATCCTGTCCTGCTCTCCCACCAACAGTTCCAGAATGGCCCATTCCTTAGGGGTGAGGGTCAGGCTTTGCTCCTGATACCAGACTCGGCGGGTCATGGGATCTAGCGATAGTGGCCCCCAATTTAGGCTGGGTTCACCTGCCGCCGGTTGCAACCAGGTCTGGATGCGGGCAACCAGCTCATCGGGATCAAAGGGCTTGACGATGTAATCATTGGCTCCGGCTTTCTGCTGATCGGTGGTGTTCCCCTGGGGGGCCTGCGGCGGCATTTCTTCCGGCCCAAGCAGCACCACAATGGGCGACTGGAATCCTTGCTGGCGCAATTGGCGACAAACTTCTAGCCCATTGACCTGGGGAGCCGAACTATCCAGCAAAACCAACTGATAGTCAGTGGCGATCGCCATTCGTAACGCCGCTGCTCCATCCGGTGCTAGGGCGATCGCACAGTGACACGGTTGCAGGAGGACTTGCAGGGACTGGGCAATGGCCCGATCTGCTTCGACGACTAAGATGTTCATGCCAGCCTCCAGGTCTAGTGAGGGTAGCGTAGAGCCAGCCGAAATCTAAGCAGTCCTGATTCCCGGCGCAATTTCTATCCAACTCCTCTTTAAGAATAATCCATAAGATAGATGACTACAATCTGAAGCTACTGGTAACACCGTATTTGATTTTCTAAATCGCTCAATGTTCCGCTCTTGTCCTAAGCCGTGGATTCATAGCAACTTGTGCTGGCAGGAGGGCAGCGATCGATCGCTTGGCTTGGATGGCCCTGGTCGCAACCTGGCTCACCGTTGCGCGATCGCCCGCCTGTGGAAGAGCCGCTCAACGATTGGTAATAATGTTATATCAATCATCAAATCAGAAAATTAAACTGATTTTTCCTAAAATTTACATAGAAACGACTCTAGACTCAAAAAAATGACCTATTAAAGGTCGGTTGAGACTGATTGGAGCACTCTTTTGGTTTCTTATTCATCACTTAATTGCACTCACAAATACTGGTTTGAAATTGTACGTGGCTATGCTGGTCAGGCATCTGGGGCGTGGTCTAATTCGGTGATGAAGCGTTGGCGGGTGTCTGCATCTAAGAGGGCGGCTTGGAAGGCGTTGCGGGTCCAGCGTTTGATGTCGGCGATCGCAACCTGGCGTTCGGTCATGAGGCGGGTTAGTTCTTCCGTGAGGGTGACTCCAAAAAAGGTGGGGTCGTCGGAATTGACGGTAACTGCGACACCAGCCGCATCCAGGGCTAACAGCGGATGGGCTTGATAGGATGGCACGTTTTGCAATCGTTCGTTGGATGTGGGGCACATTTCGACGGTGACTTGGCGATCGCGCAAAAGTTCAACCACAGCGGGATCGTGAATGGCTGAGACTCCGTGGCCAATTTGGGTGATGCCCAGTTGTTCTACGGCATTCCGGATGCTTTCTGGCCCGGTCATTTCGCCAGCGTGAACTTTGATCCGTTTGTCAGCCTCTCTGGCTAAAGCAAGGGCGGGTTGAAAGTGTTCGGCGGGCCAGCCCACTTCGTCGCCTTGGAGGTCGTACCCGGAGACAATGGCGAGCGATCGCGTTGCGTTCACCCAGGCGATCGCCGCGTCTACACCTTGGGGCCGCATCAAGCCAACAAAGATCCGAATGATGCAATTTTGGGCCTGGGCGCGATCGCAGGCGGCGGCCAGCAGTTCCCAGACCTGGGGCAGATCGGCACCGTGTTGGGCTGCCATTGAGGGGGCAAAGTTAATCTCGGCGTAGCGCACGTTTTGTGCAATTAAACTATCGACGACATCTTGAATGACTTCGGCGTAACCGTTGGGGGTGCGCAACCAGGGATGGATGTATTGCGAAAATAGTTGCTGAAATTCCCTGAAATGGTTAAAGCGGAACTCTGGCGCAAACCAGGGGGGTTGTTCGGGCAAAATGGTTCCGTAGTGGCGGTGGTGGGCAGCCCGGAGCGTTGACCAGCGGGGGGCACCTTCCAGGTGTAAGTGCAGTTCTGCTTTGGGTAGAGCTAGGAGTTGTTCCATTGGTGCATCCAGGTGTGGTCTTGATTAAGGCGGAATCAAGTCGCGATCGCTGAATTTTTGCAATTTACTGTAAATTATGAATGAACGGTGAGCGATGACAAATGGTAAGTCATAAAAATTCCCCACAGCAGGGCTACGGGGAATCTAAGTCAAGTTAAACCAGCCGTTTGGGTTACATCCGTTCGATGATATTTTTGACAATGCCCATGCCAGTGATTGCTTGCCAACCAAACAGCCCGACAATGATAACGTTCAACAGAATATGGGCATTGCGGGCCCAATCTTGCCCTTTTTGCATCAAAGGCGAGAGGGCGGCAGAAATGGCAATGAGGCCAGTCATGCTTAAGCCGGCTAAGAGGTGCGGGTTGACAAAGAGTTTGCCGCTATTGATATAGGTTGCGCCCATTGCGCCCAAAGACCCCAGTACCATCAAGGCCAACACCAATGAGCCAATTTGGTAATGCTTGGTGTTGTATTTGCCTTTGATGAGTTCTTTTTTTTCCTCGCCTTGGGCAGAGCGGGTTTTACGGACTTTCATCCCCAGATACAGGGCGTAGATCGTGAGCCCGAACAGCACCCACATCAAGATGGGATGCAAAAACTGGCTCCATACTTTGAGAGTTTGCAAGATGTCTGGACTCATAGGGTTTGGGTTGCTGAACAATCTTCATAAAAAGTAGCATAACGTTTGTTTGAGTCGCAGGGCAGCTTTTGCCTTAAATTTACTGGCGATCGCGTGGGTTTACCCGCTTAAATGGACTCGAACACGATAGCGAGTGCCTGCATGGGGATGAACAAACAAGGGCTGGGGTTAGGCTTGGCGATCGCAACGGTGGGGCTGACGGGGCTGAGTTTGCTGGGGCCAGTGGCGTGGCATCCTTATCTGGAGTTAACGTCTCACTTTCGGGTGCAGTATTTCTGTTTGAGTGGGTTGGCGTTGCTGGGGTTGGGCTGGGTGCGATCGCGGCGATGGCTGGTGGTGGCGTTGTTTTGTGTGGCGTTGCAAGGTGTGGAGTTGGTGTCGTGGTATTGGCCAGGGGCGACGGTGACGGGCACGCCCGATGTGCGGGTGTTGTTAGCCAATGTTTATGTCCGTAATCATGACAAGACGCAGGTGCCAGCCTTTGTGGAACGAGAGCAGCCTGATCTTGCGTTATTTATGGAAGTTGATCATCGGTGGTCGGCAGCATTGGAGACGTTGCGATCGCAACTGCCCTATCGATTTTCGGCCCCGTCGGATTTAACGCTGTATAGTCGGCTCCCATTGCAAAACCAGCAAATGTTTGGCCCGCCCTATGCGCCGAGTTTGGCGGTGACGGTTGACGTTGGGGGGCGATCGCTGATGGTGGTGGCCACCCATCCTTTACCACCGCGCCCAGATCGGTTTGCCGAGCGCAATGAAGAATTTGAGCGGGTTGCAACGTTTATCCAACAGCAAGATCCTGCCTTGCCCGTGATCTTGATTGGCGATTTGAACACCACGATGTGGTCGCCCTATTACCGTCGCTTGGTGCAGCAAACGGGTTTACACAATGCGCGATCGGGCTTTGGTATTTTGCCAACTTGGCCAGCACCAACGCCTTATTCCAAACCTAATTTGTTGGTTAAATTCTTAAAGCTTTTTGCCTGGATTCCCATTGATCATGTTTTGGTGGATGCTCAAATTCAAGTTCAACAGTTTCGAGTCGGGCCAAGTGTGAATTCTGACCATCTTCCTGTCATCGCTGATTTGACTGTTAATTGAGTCTCTTTGGGTTCATTCCCTGTCTTTAATGTGCAATGCCTTTGAGTGCTAACTTGACAAATCGCGTACAATGCGGCAGGGATCAGATCGATTTTGATAGAGTTTGAGTATTGCTATTTTGAAAGATGATACTGCCTTAAAACAGCATCAGATGAGTTGGTTTAAGGCAGTATCCAAGGTGTCAATACACTGTTGAAGAGGCGGGCGATCGCCGGGGTTGGCTCAACCGCAGGAACCGGGTTGTCAGGATCAGTGCAGCCACTGCGAGCCCGGTTGCCATGCCCCACCAAATTCCGGCTCCGCCGAGGCCAAATCCGTAGGCAAAGGTCAATCCGGTGGGCAACCCAATACACCAGTAGGCAAAGAACGCCACAAGCATGGGGGTGCGGGTATCTTTGAGGCCACGCAACGCTCCGGCGGCAACCACTTGCAAGCCATCTACGATTTGGAAGATGGCGGCAATCCCCAACATGGTTTTGGCTAGTTGTAGCACAGAGGCATTTTCTGGATCGGCCAAATTCAGATACAAATCAACGATGGATTGGGGCTGAGTCCAAAAGAGAATGGCCGTGGAAACCATGAACAAGCCCCCCATCGCGATGCCGATGATTCCCGCCAGTCGCACGCCGTGAAAGTCTTTTTGCCCAAGGAGTTGCCCAACGCGAACAGTCGTGGCAAAGGACATCCCCAGCGGTACGTTGAAGGCGATCGCGGCAGTTTGGAGGGCAACTTGGTGGGCGGCCAGGGTCGTTGTGCCGAATTGGGCCATTAAAAACGTGGCCAGGGTAAACATGCCACCTTCAATGCTGATCAACCCACCGATGGGCAAACCGATGCGCACCAGTTCCGTGAAAACGGCGCGGTTGAAGCGGAACAGCGGGTGAAACAGCCGATAGGGTTGGAAGGCTGAATGCAGACTGAGGTAGCCAAGCAGGATGGCAAACATGCTCCAGAGGGAGAGGGTGCTGGCCCAGCCAATTCCCGCAAGCCCCAACGCGGGTAATCCCCATTTGCCTAGCGCGAGGCCATAGTTGCCGATCGCGTTGATGGCGGTGCCAATGACCACAATGAGCATGACAATGCGGGCGTGGGCAAGGGCTGAGGCGGTACTCCGCAATGCGGCAAACCCCAACGCTGGGAACACGCCCCACACGATCGCGGTGAGGTAGCTGTCGGTGAGGGCGATCGCCTGGGCGGGTTGACCAACCAACTGCACCAACCCCGATCCATGCCAGATCAAGGCCATCAACGGAATAGATAAGAGGCTGGCCAGCCACAACCCTTGCCGCGTAATTTCCCCGACTTGCCGGGGTTGATTTGCCCCAAAGGCTTCCGCCACCAGAGGACTCACGGCGGAGACGACCCCGGCTGTCAGCATCACGCTATAGGCAAAAATCCCAGCGCCCAAACCCCCGGCGGCCAACGCTTCGCTGCCGAGCAGGCCCATCGTCAGCGTATCCACAAATCCAGTGGCCGATTGGGCTAATTGGGCGGTTGCCAGCGGAATAGCAAGCTGCAAGCTGGCTTTCGTTTCCTCGACAAGCCTGGATTGGGTCAGCATGAGTCAAAAATCCTAATCGAATCGGTCAAAAACAGAGTTAGTTCTGTCTAGTTGTGGGTTTGCACCTTTTCCATCTCATCACTATTCCCGGTCATTGGGCCTCCCCCAATCTTCTGATTTTCGTGGGGGTGTTGGCTAAATTCTTGGCGTAGGATGCGGGTTGGCCTGGGGCGATCGCTAGAATTTTGGCGGCGGGCAACGATAAAGTGAATGGTTGATTGCAGGCAATGTCAGGTTAGGGAGAACAAGCGGAATGCGAGTGGTCGTGCAGCGGGTTAGGTCGTCGTCAGTGACCGTGGAGGGGGCGATCGTGGGGCAAATCGGACGGGGGTTAAACCTATTGGTGGGGGTTGCCGCGACGGATACTGCCGCCGAGCTGGAGTGGATGGCACGCAAGTGTTTGGAATTGCGTGTGTTTCCGCAGGATGACAAAGGCCGCTTTGATCAGTCAGTTGTGGATATTCAAGGGGAACTGTTGGTCATCAGCCAGTTCACGCTGTATGGGGATTGCCGCAAGGGGCGACGGCCTTCGTTTGATGGTGCGGCACCTCCGGCGATCGCAGCAGCGTTGTATGAGCAGTTTGTGGCCTTGTTGCGGGCGAGTGGGCTGAAGGTGGAAACGGGCCAGTTTGGGGCGATGATGCAGGTTGCGATCGCCAATGATGGCCCGGTCACTCTGCTTTTAGAACGGGAAGCCGGGGCCACGAATTAAGGCTTGGGGCAGATCTTCAATGGCCCCGCTTGAAATACTGTGCAGCTAAGGCGAGAATGAGTCGTTTATTGTAACTAATATTGTATGTCTGCATCTTCTGCCCAGCCTAAAGCTAGTTTGGTATTAGCGATCGCGACTAGTCTTGCGGTTGCGTCAACGTTGATTGTGAATACGCTTTCTAATCTGTTTCCGCCCGGTGGTCAAAATGTGGGCGAAATCGCCAACACTGTGCTGAAAGATTTGCTAGTTTTGCCGGCTAACTATGCCTTTGCCATTTGGGGCGTAATTTATGTAGGGTTAATTGCTTATTGTGTGTACCAGTGGCAACAGCGGTCAGTCCCGCTTGTGCGGCGGGTCAATGTGGGGCTGATTGTGGCCTGCATCGCCCAGGTCGGCTGGATTTACCTATTCACATTGAAGCTGTTTGGCTGGTCGATTTTGGCTATGCTAATTATTTTGGGCGCGTTGATGGTGATCTATCAGCAATTGCACACCGGGCGCGATCGCTCCTTTCGCCCTTCTCGGTGGTTGATGCAAATTCCGTTTAGTATTTATCTCGCGTGGATTTCTGTTGCAACGATTGTGAATGTTGCCGCCGCGTTGTATATAGCGGATTGGACGGGGTGGGGGTTAAGTTCAGTCGCGTGGACAATGATTTTGCTCGTAATCGGGGCTGGAATTGCCGCGATCGCCCTTTGGCAACACCGAGATCTAGCCTTTGGGGCGGTGTTTGTCTGGGCTTATGTGGCGATCGCCCTCCGCCAAACGGAACTGCCGCCTGTAAGCTGGACTGCGGCGGTGGCTGGGGGCGCGATCGCGCTCTTGCTTGGGGTGCAAAGTTGGCGTTCAACCGCCAAAGCCTAATCAACAATCTAGCAAATACGCTAAAACCTTGTTCCAGTGCGCCTTGTTGCCCTCGTAACCCAGGCGACGTGGGTTGGTTTGTGCCAACGTTGGGCCGGGAAGGGGGCTACAATTCTGCCCATCGCCCCCACGCTCTGTTGTCTCCTATACCTTTTGAAAGGTGGAAAAACGGCTGAGTTTTGTTATAAACAAACGTAAGCCGATTAAAAATAGAACAATTCAATCTGGAGAATTTAACCCGGAGAAGTGCAGATGAAGATGTCAACTACCGATATTAGAGACGAAGTTCATAAACTTGCTGAACAGGCGTTTCATCATCAACTTATATCTGGCTATGGCGACAGTGAATATGCAGACAAATACCAGATTGTTTATGAGGGCAAACCGCGTCATTTAGACTTGAAACAAGCCCATCGGTTTCTATCTAGACTGCTTCGGCGATCGCTAGTATCTTAAACTGAGCTTTCAACCTTTCCACCATCAATTTTATCTCTCGCTTTTTGGATCCTAAAAATATCGTTTCTGAATTGATTTAAAATCCGCAAAAGTTATCCTGACTCAACCCTGAGTCAGGTTTTTTAATTGAGATTTTTTGGTATTAGCTTTAAGAGAATCTGATTCGCTTCCAAAGCGAATTCTGAGGTGAAAAATGGCCAAGAATTAGCTATGGAACCTGCGACAGATCTGGGATATTAGTTGCTTTTGCTTATAAGGCTAGATTTCTTTTTGTATAAAAATCTACCAATTGATTGATTCAAGTCTGGGGTTTGTCATGTTTTATTGATAATAGTAAGAATTCTAATTTTTAAGGATAATTCCTTCGAGGCAATATGGTCGGATTAACAGAGCAAGTAGAAGCAGGTGAAGAGGCCCCTCAGGATTTGGCGCTGCCTACAACGCATGGAGAATTAATTATTATTGGTGGTGCAGAAGATAAGGAAGGAGATTGTAAAATTCTGCGCGAGTTTGTGCGGCGATCGGGTGGATTGCAAGCTCGAATTGCTGTGATGACGGTCGCCACTGGATTGCCTGGTGAAGTTGGGGCTCAATATATTGATATTTTTCATCGCTTGGGTGTGGATGAGGTCAAAGTGGTGGATACCGATCGCCGCGAAGATGCTAGTAACGAACGGGCGATCGAAATCATTCAGCAGGCCACAGGGGTATTTTTTACAGGTGGAAATCAGGCCCGGATTACTGAACTGCTCAAGGATACGGAGTTGGATGCAGTTCTGCATAAACGGTTTGCCGAAGGCGTTGTCATTGCCGGTACCAGTGCGGGGGCGGCGATGATGCCCGATATGATGATTGTGGAAGGCGAAGCTGAGACAAATCCTCGGCCCGAAGTTGCCCAAATGGATCGGGGGATGGGCTTTTTGCCCGGTGTTGTGATTGATCAGCATTTTGCCCAACGGGGTCGGTTAGGCCGTTTGTTGTCGGCAGTGGCGCAACAACCTGTGGTTCTTGGGTTTGGAATTGACGAAAATACGGCGATCGTGGTGAAGGGAAGTGAGATAGAAGTTGTTGGCGATGGGGCTGTAACGGTTGTTGATGTTGCCAATTTGACTCACAACAATGTAGAGAAGTTGTTGAAGGATGAACCCTTAGCTTTGTGCGGAGTGAAGTTACATATTCTTCCTGATGGTTATCGGTTTGACCTGAATACGCGCTCGTGTATTTGTTAGTTGGGTACTTGTTTTTGCTAGTTAGAAATCATGGAGTTGGCTCTTGATTTATTAACTAGCTCTGGCTTATGAAATAAATCAGATATTGATGAGAACGTGTCACTTTGGTGAGAGCCTAATCTGTTTCCATCCTCAATTTTGCTGAGGAAGAAAGGTTTGAATTTAAGCCTTGTCCTCTCAGATGGTGAATCTTAGATGGAAGGATTGAGGGCAGTTTCCAAAAGTGGCACGCTCTCTAGATGAGTCAGTCTAGGTTGGTTGTTTCTCTGTGGAGGGAAGACGAATGTCTTTATTCACTCGTTATTCAATTGCTGTGATTCGCGATGAAGTTAGGCAACTTGTGCAACAAGGGATGATTCGTCGTAATCAATCTATTCATGCGTTGTGTCAATATATTCCTGAGCAGGAATGGAAATCGGTTGAGTTAGAGTTGGAAGCAAATGATTTTTTACTTCGCGATCGCATTGCTGATTTAATTCCCAATGAACGCTGGGATAACGATGGATAGTGACATTACGAACGCCCTGAATTGGCATTGGCTTTGACTTGGCTGGTCATACTCTGGAGGCGGCTACTTAATACGACCAACAGATTGCGAGAAACTTCTGGATCTTGTCGTAATACCCCATCAAATTTATCCGCTTGAATGACTAGAACTCGACAGTAATCAAAGGCTGCAATCACCGATGCAGAGCGCTTTTGACGAGTTAGAACTCCCATTTCACCGATGGTTTCGCCGACATTGACTGTGCCAACGACTTGTTCATTGTTGCCGCGCTTGATGACGACATCTGCAATTCCATCAATTAACAGCAAGATTGAATCGGATGGATCACCTGCTGTACACATGCGATCGCCCTTTGGATAAACTTTGACTAAGGCATCTCGGCCAAGTTCAATCAAGGCATCGGGTTTGAGGGAATGGAAAAAGCGACTTTCAAACAGCAACAATACTTTGTCCAAGGTGCCCATTGTTTCCGTTGGTAATTTAGGGGTGAGGATGGGGTGCTTTTCCCAATGGACGGTCATAGCTGGATCAGGATTTTTGCTAAAGCGAATCAGGGTTCCTGGTTGCAGGGGTAGGCGATCGCCAAGTAAGTGCTGCTTGCCAACATATAAGCCTGTGGGAGAACTGCCCAAATCCACCACACTAAATCCGTCTCCATCGAGATAAAACAGGGCGTGGTGTTTGGCGATCGTCGGGGCGGATAAAACAATGTCGTTGCTGGCATCTGTTCCGACGCGGATCACGGGTTGTTGAAACAAGCGTTTTTCGGGCTGACCAGCATTCACAACTTGAGCGATCAGGGTTTGCACCTCTTGGGCAGATTGAGTGTGGGCACAATCTAACAAATTTTGGGCTGTTTCTCGGATTAACCAGTGACTTTGTTGTTTGGCCGCCAGAAATTGGGTTGCCTGGGTCTGGGCTGCTTGGGCATCGAGCAAGTTGAGCCCATACAAGGCAAGGGTTTGAATCAGTGGGTCTAGGTCATACACCAGTTCGTCCAACACGTCGATCAGCGATCGCGTGGTCAAGGCCAAATCGGCTTCAGGGGAGTACGCTTCGGGCGGGGGTGGGGCACTGTCGGGGGCGATCGCCTTACGATCAATTGCCTCTAATCTGGCGTAGACTGCGGGTTTTAAGCGCGATTTCCAGGTCAAGGTGCCGTCGGGAGTCTGCAAAATTTCCGGTAATACATTGCCGACCAGGGCTTGGGTGGTATTTGCCAGTTCCACAGCTTCAGGACTATCGCCCAACATCTCCAACAGCCCCAGCATTTGTTTCGTAATAATTTGCTGTTTATGGTGGACAGCCGTGGAACGTAAGAGTTTAAAGACTGGTGTTTGGGCATCCAACCCGTGATGACTCAAAACGTGATATCGGTCAGCGAGGTGCCGCATTTGTTCTTGCAACGTTTCCGCTTTCCGTAAAATTGTGCTTTTTTCCCCAGCTAGGATCTGGCTCAACACCTCTTCTTCTTCCTCGGTCGTCATCCCATATTCCAGCTTGAGAAATTGAATTTGTTTGCGCTGCCGTTGCATTGCTTCTTGCAAGGACATGCCACTGTCTACCAAATCCAACAGCATGGAAGCCAGAGCTTGCCGATAGCTTTCGACTCGGAGTTGACTTTCACGGGTACGGCGTTTTTTCGGATCGAGAAGGTCGGGTTCTACACTACTTAATTCGGTCAGAACGGTGAAGTGGTCTTCGTCTTTAATATTCAATTCCTGGCGAATGGGTCGTAATACTTCCAGGCTGGAGGCCGAATCGGCATTGCCTTGTTCCAGGGTTTCTCGCAAAACGCCTTTATACACTTGGAGGCTGAGTTCTTGGTTGAAGCCGGGTAGAACTTTTGCTAGCACATAAATTTCTTCTGCTTTCAGATCATCCATCGATCGCCCTTCGAGAAAGCGAGAAAAATCAACTGCTAACTTACCGAGTTGTCGGCGGAGACTATTGGCAAGACTTTCTCGTGCATATAGCTCGGAGCTGCGATTGAGGGTGCGAGATAACCAAAGGGTGCTGATAAGAACAATAATCGCATTAAACAATAGATGCACTGGAATGGGCGCATTGGAGAGGAGCGATCGACTACTGAAGAAAAAGAAAATGTTAAAGGCAAAAAAGGTGCAAATAGAGAAGATTATGTGGATAACTTGTTGGCTAGAAATGGTCTTATCGTATTGTTTGAGATACCGACGATAGACTTTTTCCAGCATCAGTAAGGCACCATACCCGATTCCGGTCGAAAGGATCAACATCAAAGGAACGGCAAGCCATTTTGGGATCGGGAGCGCCTGCCCTGCGAGGAAGAAACCGGGTTGAGCTAGGGTGCTGACGATGTTGGCTTCCCGCAACCAGGCACCGGAAAATAAGTAATCAAAGTTGCCTGCATACAGGGGGTAATACAGGAAAAAACCAAGGAGTAACCCTAGATAGCCGTATTGCACGAACTTGCGGCCCGGTTTGGTGGCGGTTTCCCAGTAGTTGCGTTCAGCGTCTATGTCGATGCAGGGAGACTGGCAACCGACGCAGGCACTTTTTTCGTTGCCGTCTTTATCGATGCTGCGACACATGGATTGGGTGATGGTTTGGCGCTGGCCCTGGTGTGCTTCGTTGCCAAGAAGACCTCTGGGGCCGGTAAAGACAAGTTGGACGGGGGCCATTGGGCAAAAATATTGACACCAACTTTTGCCTTCATACAAAAAACCGATCGCGATCGCGCTGCCAATGGTGGCGAGGAGGAGAATTCCTAGGGCGATCGCGCTGGCATTGGCGACCAGTAAGCGCACAGTCAAACCCAGCAACAATAGCCCAAATTGCACAAAGAGATGATATTTACCCAGCCAGGAATCTTTGCGGATTTTGACCAGTTCGTAGCGGGTTGCGCCGTTGCGGTTGGCGACTTTGCGTTTGCGTTGCAGGCCGAGGGCGCGGGGCAGTTGGGAAACGAAGGACAGGGGACAAAGCCGTCGCCAGGTCTCGTGGCCTAAAAACAAGATGACGAGGATGGATCCTGGAATGACGAGGGTCCAAAAGACGGATAGGGCGATCGCGGTTGGTTGTTGGGGTAAACACTGACCTTGAACGAGGACACACTGGTTGGGATCGATGGATAACAATAATCCGGGCAGGGCGGGGGGCGCTTCCCAAAATAACGAAGCGATCATGCCGCACCAGCCAACTGTGAGACCCCACCGAATCCAGTGCATTTGGCGTTCGGACAGTTGCGGTAATGTCGTCACTCCTAACATTTGGCAGTCTCCCACGGCGGTATGCAAATAGATGAAAACAGGCGAAAAATAGCTTCAGGGAACGATTTGGTCACGGATTTGGACCAAGGCCGACTAATTTCACCCATTCAGACCGTTACGGGTAAACCAGGAAAACTTTAAGAATGTTAATGAAAAATCTGCAAAGAATTGGCTGAGTTTATGGCGTAATGATGTGCTTTTGGTAAAGCCTAACGGGGCGATCGCCTAATCCACTCCAACCGGAGGCGGTGACGGTGGCCCGCTCAGGTGTTGGAAGAGTTCTGGCGATCGCCGAAGCCCCAGCCGTGGGCATCAAGGCCGGACGTGTTTCGGGTCTGGTTAACTGCGAGGCACGGACACCCACGTCCCCGTGCTGTCAGATTCGTGGGCCAAGTCCATTAAGAGTTGGGAATAGATGCCTTCTTGGAGGGAGGGCGAGAGCGATCGCTTTTGATCAATGCCTTGCACCCACCGATCCACAATGCGGACAAAGGGCGCAATCCGGCCATCGGGCCAGGTGCGGGGAAACTCCAGCGCGGCTGGAATTGGCAATTCTGCTAACGGTTCGCCATGCTGACTGCCCCAAAGTTTGAAGCCGTGGACATAATCGGTTTGGTTGCCGCTGCCGACAACTAAGGTGCCGCGATCGCCATACACTTCGAGCCAATGCCCCCGACCTTGATAGGTCGCCGCACTCAGGTTGAGCTGACACGGCGTGCCGTCGGCCAATTCCAGCATGATTAAGCACACATCATCTGCATCCACCGGGCGCAGTTGCCCCCCACTGGCTGGATCGGGGCGCTGCGGCACAGACACATTCAGGCGGGCGCACAACCGTTGAACCGGGCCAAATAACCAGGCAATGTAGTCAAAAGCGTGGGAACCGATCGCCCCCAACGCCCCGCCCCCTAAGTCTTTTTGGGCATACCAGTTCCACGGGCGGTTGGCATCAGCCCGACTGGAAACCAACCAATCCACTTTGATCAGGCGAGGTTGCCCCACATATCCCTGGGCCAACAAATCGGCTAAATGCAACCAGGCGGGAATGCAGCGAAATTCAAAGTTCAGCGTGGTTACCAACCCATTTGCCATCGCGAGATTCTGGAGTTCATAGGCTTCCGCGACATTGAGGGTGGTAGGTTTTTCCAACAGCAAGTGCTTGCCTGCCGCTAAGACGGTCTTTGCCATTGGGTAATGCAAAAAGGGTGGCGTTGAAACGCTGACTCCGTGGACATCTGGCAGGGCCACGATCGCCTCTAAGGAATCGCACGCTTGGGGAATGTTGTGGGCTGCCGCGATCGCTTCAGCTTTAGCCAAATCACGATGATAGACCGCCGCTACATGGGTTCGATGATGGGCCTGCAAGCCTGGAATATGCACTTTTTGGCCAAAACCCGTGCCAACAATAGCAACACCAATGGAAGACGAAGAAGCAACCATGTCAACTTATGTGGGATTTACTATCCACCATCATCGGATACAACTGCGCGCTCCTGGTTGCCCAATTTAGAATCGCCCGGCCAAATACTAGCCAAAGAAGCGTAAGTTCATTGGATAGCGATAGATTTCGCCATTCAGCGCTTTGCGTGCAGCCCGGATGACGAGAAGGGTTGGGGTAATGAGCAGCACGACGACGAACCCGATCCCCAGGACAATGTTCAGGCCCATCATGGCGTTGCTAGCCACAGGAGATTGGGCCGTAAAAGTTCCGATGACGACCCCGCAAGTGACCAACAATAGAAAGACGGCAATCAGCAATGATGCCGTCAGGTAAACGGCCATGGAAACCTGGAAACTCAGCGCTTCTTTTCCCTGCTCGTCCACAAAGGGGTGCACTTCGCGATTCAGCTTCCACACCAAATAGGGGGCAAGCAGCCACAGGTAAGGGACAGGAAAGATAAAGAATGTCAGCCAGGATAAACCAGCTAGATGACACCACATCCCCAATCGACGAACTTCGGCAGGCAACGGGTTGTGCATTGAAGGGCAATCTCGTAACGAGGTGGAAAGAGCGATCGCAGTAGCGACGATGAATGGCTACCCGCAAATTTTACTCGCTGGCTAGGGGGCTGACGTTGCGACCGGCAAAGATTTCCTTAAAAATTAACGTTGTCATTGGTGCTTTGGTTTGAGGCGGTGGGAGCACGGGGGGCGATCGCGCTGTGGCTTTACACCAGGCATACCCTTGCATTAGAACAGTGGGGGGCAACCCTGTGACTTTGAATTGTGGGAGATAGAATTTTGGCAAAGAGGATGCAATTTTTCTGTGGATATCGACTGATGCTGCACCGTTTGCGCCCTGGTTGGGGCCTTGGGGGGCGAACGGTTGGAGTTGTTCTACTTTGCGGGTGGCTGTGGTTGCTCTTAGCCTGTGGTTGGTCAGCCCAGGCCGCAAACTGGCAAGCGATCGCCCAATCCCCCGATGGCCAAAATTTGCAATATGTTGATCTTGATTCCCTGCACTCTGTGGGGGCTGTCACCCGGTTGGAAACCTATTGGCTAGAGCGGGCTCACCCTGAAGCCAAAACCTATGCGGTGACGGAATATCACTGTACTCGCCAGCAATATCGCGATCTCATGCTGGATGGCAAACCTCAGCAGCAAGATTGGCGTTCGATTGAACATGACTTGCTGAACCAAATGGTGCTTGACTTCGCTTGCCAGTCAGCAAAGTCCTAAATAATTAACTTTTTGTGAAAGTCAAAAGGAGGAGCGATCGCTGGTTTGAACCCATCCCCAGACTGACTCAGACTTCTATTCCGAGACGGAACCCAACCAGGGAAATAGCCGAGTATTCTGGTGAAACAATGATGAGTTCTAAATCAAATTTATGGCTAATCTTCGAGATCAAGATCTTCATAACCAGGATTATAGTAATAAGCCCAATCGTGACGAGTTATCAGATTCAATGGCAAAGCGTAAACCGGCCTATGATCACACCGCCTATCACAATGGGTATCAAAATGGTCGGGTAGCAGAACGCCGAGTCGCTAATGTTGAAGAACGAGTTCGCACACGGGAAGGCGAAAGTGCTGCTAATGGTTTGTTTGTTGGGATGATTCTGACTGCTTTAGTCGGTTTAGGTTTTGGTCTTTTCTATTTCCTAAACTATAAACCTGAGGCTCCGGTTGTGGTGCCCAATGTGACTGCGCCGCAAGCGTCACCATCGCCAAATCAACCGGAAAATCGGACGACGGTAATTGAGCGCGATCGCATCGTTCCCGTGCCACAGACTAACTCCGCTCCAGACGTTAATATTCAATTGCCCAACCCCAGCAACACAACTTCTAGCCCCAGTAGCAATGAGGCTCAGCCTGCCCCAGCGCAGCCCCAACCCACTACAACGGCAAGCCCAGAAGCGACAACTGAACAGCCCGCTAACCAAAACTAATGGTCTGCATGGGCCTCTTTGGGTGATGCAATAGACCATCCCAATCTAACAGATCTGAGTTCCAGCGATTTGGGCAACTCAGGTCTGTTTTTGTGGGAAGTGGTTTAGCATGGGTGGGTCGAGATTTGGCAGGTTCTATGTCTGTGTCTATTCAGCGGCTCATCACGCCAGAACTCAAGCGGTTAGGCGATTTCACAGCTCGTCGGAGTTTGCCAACTCCAGGGCAGCAAATGGTTGGGCCGTTTATCTTTTTTGACCACCTTGGCCCTGCCATCTTGCCGCCGGGCAAAGGCGTTGCGGTGCGGCCTCATCCCCACATCAACTTGGCAACAGTGACTTATTTGTTTGCTGGCGGGTTGATGCATCGTGATAGTTTGGGAACGGTGCAAGAAATTCAACCTGGTGCTGTGAACTGGATGACCGCCGGGAAAGGGATTGTCCATTCGGAGCGATCGCCCGAGCGAGATCAGCAGGAAGAAACACTAATTCATGGCATTCAAACCTGGGTGGCCCTCCCCGCCGACCACGAAGAAGATGCGCCCTGGTTTCGCCACTATCCTGCTACCGTGTTGCCGCACATTGAGCATACTGGCGTCTCAGTGAAGCTGATTGCGGGGGATGCCTTTGGCCATACGTCCCCGGTGCAGGTCTTTTCTAAAATTCTGTATCTTGATGTTGAATTAGTGACGCAGGGTGTTTTGAGCTTGCCGAACGATGTGCCAGAACGCGCTGTCTACAGCCTAACTGAGGGGGTATTGATTAATGGCGAACCCCTGCCACCCTGCACGCTAGCGCTATTGCATACCAATGTGGAAATTACTTTAACCGCTGCAACGGCAGTGCGCTGCATTGTGATTGGCGGTGAACCCTTGGGCGATCGCTACAAATGGTGGAATTTTGTCTCTAGTCGGCGCGATCGCATCGAACAGGCAAAAACCGACTGGCGGGAACAACGTTTTCCCACTGTGCCAGGAGAGTCTGAATTTATTCCCCTTCCCGCGACTGTTACGGAAGCAAACCCGTTGTAACCGCTGATCTTAGAACACTTGACAAACTAAGCCAGCCAGAACATTCGGTTGAAGCGTTGGCGGAGCAAGGATACCAAAGCTTACTCCGCTGCGCGATCGCCTTAGGGTTTTTTGTAACTACTGACCCGTAAGATTAACTCGCCCTTATCGGGATTTTGATGAAAGACAAATGCACCTTCAGCTTGTTCTTTGGGAGCTAAGAAGTCAATTTCAACGTTGCCTGCTTCTTGGACTTGATCATTAATTTTTAATTCTGCGCTAACTTGAACTGACTCGGCTGTTTCACCACCCGTATTATGAAGGGTAAATAGTACATAATATTGGTTATTTTCTTGCCGAATCTGTTCCTTTTTCTCAATAGCTAAGATCGGCGGGCGATCGCGTTCTGTCGTCCAGTTAAAAATAACTAGTCCGGCGATCGTGCCAACTAAGATAGAAGCAAACCCAAACGATATCCATTCTGCTAAACTACGGGTCGATTTCTGCCGATCAATCGGTGGGTCAGTATCCACTTGATTTGTCTGTAAAGAATCCGTCGAGTTTTCCATAGAACTAATCAACAATTCTGAATTTTGAGGGTGACTCACTGAACCAAGCAATTCCTTTGAATGCAAAGTTTTAGAGTATAAATAACCTTAAGAGGCAAGCGTAAGCAATTAAACGGCCAAGCGGCCAGCAGCACCACCTACGGTGGCTGGCAATCCCAGCAAAATGGAATGACTTAACCACATTTGCCACGGATCGCTCCACGCCAACTTGTCGAAAAAGACGAGCATGATGCACGCTGCCACCAATGAGACGAGATAAGACATAACCGTTTCGCTCAGTGGTCTTTGGAACAAGCCCTGTTGTTGTCGGCGTTTGGGTTGCTTCGCAAAGCCTGCCGCAAAGACGATCGTGTAGGAAATAACCAGGGAAGCGGCCATAACACCTAATAACCAAAGCCCATCAACAGCCGCCGCTAACATCGGTACCTCATCTGTTGGTGCAATATTAAAAGCAATAATCATTGCGCCAATAAGTGTGCTACCAATATCAGCAAATGTATTGATTAACGTAAGATTTTGTTTGTGGGGCGATCGCTGGGAGCGATGATTAGTAGAGGTCTGATTTTCTTCCTCTCCTCCACTCAAAAACTGGTTTGCTAAGGCCACCCCCAATGTAAATGGCACACTTTCATAGATCAACTTTCCTAACGCTTCTGACAACGAAGTCTCCCATGTGATTTCTCGTAGCAAAATTAGCATTGAACCAGCGCAGACTAAACCAATAGCAAACGCCTCAATGGTATCCATACATTCATCTTGCAATGTGGTATTCACGGCTTTACGAAACCCAGCCGTTCGGTTTAGCAATAATACAATTGCTAATGTGAATATCATTGCAAGCAATAGACGTACCATTTTTACAGAGGAGCCAATCCACCATACTTCCATGGTGTAAAGCAAGGGAATTCCAAACAAAAAACCGCCAGAAGCTCCGCGAATTAAATCTTGAATTTCTTTTTGCCATTGGTTGCTACGGCTGCCGAACTTTTCCATAGAGTATTAAAAAGAACAAGAAACCTCTAGCTTAAGTCGGAGCGATCGCCCTTGTCCCCTACTGAAAGATGGAATTGTGGTGTGGAGGCAAGACCTTCTCCGTCGTTTGCCTGAAGCCGCTGGCTTCAAGCCCTGGCGACTTCAGGTCCATTCTTACCCATCGATCCGGTTGATCTAGTCGCTATCCAAGCTTTGGTTCCATTGGCTTTTGCTCCGCCTAATCTACGTAGCTCTAGCAACGGCTAGCAAGTATAATTCCCACTAGGAAGAATGGATAAATTCAGCAAATTCATGCCCAAGTTATAGCTTTTGTTGAGTCTGAGAAGGTGCAATGGAGATTTCTCGTTTATTGTTGAAATTGAGTCGGAGGCTATTTGCTAATGAAGGCGATCGTGATGCGTTTATTGAATGTTTTGTCCAGCCAAAGCCCCAACATCCTTGTCTCATCTGGTGTCAGCCCCGGCCCGCAGTTTCTCCCTTTGGCGCTGAGGTCCCCCTGGTGTGGCAACCTGGCTTTGTCGAGCGACTTAACCAGGGTGAACAACCTGGTAAACACCCACTCCATGACCAGGGTGCTTTTTACTGTCTAGATTTTTCCTCCGTTTTTGCAGCTTCTCCCTTGTTGGCAATGCCCAACGCGATCGCTCAAGTAATTGATGTCTGTGCGTCTCCTGGAGGAAAAAGTGTTTTTGCATGGAAAGCCCTTCAACCAGTTCAGCTCCTAAGCAACGAAGTTATTGGTAAACGTACTGCTCAACTACTTTCAAATCTTAAGCGGTGTCAAATTAGCCCTGCATTAGTCACCAATCTTGACTCTAAAGTGCTGGCTCAATTAATTCCCCATACTGCATCAGTTGTCATCGTCGATGCCCCTTGTACGGGCCAATCTCTTATTGCAAAAGGTGGAAAAGCACCGGGTTGTTTTCATCCTGTAAATATCAATAACAATGCCAATCGTCAAAAGCGAATTCTGGCTAACTCAGCTCAGTTAGTTGCTGGCGGTGGGTATTTAGCTTATATGACTTGTACCTATTCTCCTGAAGAAAATGAACAGGTAGTTGCTTGGTTTTTGGAGCGCTTTTCCCAGTTTCAGGCGATCGCGATTCCTCATTTGGCAGGGTTTCAATCGCATCTGACTTCAACCCCGTGTTATCGGTTGTTTCCCTACCAGGGCTTAGGTGCAGGAGCATTTACCGCATTATTACAAAATACTGCCACTCATCCGCTCCAGCCTATTTCCGCTAACTTTCGCGATCGTCCTGGTGTTTACTCTTTATAACTACCGATCAGCGCTAAAAGATTATTACATCCAAACTATTTGGTGGAGTAAGAATATTGCTCTGCCTGTATTTAGTCAAGTTTGTTGCTCGAAATCGGCCTAGACTTAAGATTTTAAAAAATCAATAATCAAATTTTTAGCAAATACGAGGTAGTTGTTCTCCACTTAACATATCAACAATTCGATGAGTTCCAATTTTGTTTCTTATTTTTACAAGTCCAGTTGAATTTTTTGTGACTTGACCAATAATACAGGGATTCTCGTGATTACCATTGAAGTCCTTGTTTTTAGCTTGGAAAGAGTGTAATACTGCGAGCGCACGTTCAGCATCCTGCTCTGGAATAAATGCAATAAATCGACCTTCATTTGCAACATACAACGGATCAAAGCCAAGGAGTTCACAAGCGCCTTGAACTTCTGACTGAACCGGAATATTAGCTTCAGCAATGGTAATTTCAACGCCTGCAACTAAGGCAATCTCATTTAAAGCGCTTGCCAAACCTCCACGGGTCAAATCCCGGAGGCAGCGAATTTGAATTCCAGCCTCAATTAACGCCAACACCATCTCTGCTAGAGGCATGGAATCGCTAGTAATTGTTGTTTCAAATTCCAATCCTTCCCGCACTGCCAGAATCGCGATTCCATGCCGACCTAGATCTCCATTAAGTAATATAACGTCTCCTACTTGAACCTGTTTAGGTGTAATAGTTTGGGAGTGTTTAATTATTCCAATTCCAGTTGTGTTAATAAAAATACTATCGCCTTTACCGTGATTAACAACTTTGGTGTCACCGGTAATAATTTCTACCTTAGTCTGTTGAGCAGCTTCTTTCATTGAAGAAACGATAGCTTGAAATATATCGAGTGATAAGCCCTCTTCCAGGATAAAACTGACACTGAGATAGAGTGGTTGTGCACCAACCATCGCTAAATCATTGACTGTACCGTTGACGGCAAGAGAGCCAATATCTCCTCCGGGAAAAAAGAGTGGATGAACAACAAAAGAATCAGTTGTAAATGCTAGTCGCTGATTATTAATCTCGATTACAGCTGCATCTTGACGAGTATTTAAAGTCTCATTTGCAAATGATGGAATGATAACTTGTTCAATTAATTGATGCATTAATCGGCCCCCACCCCCATGGGCTAACAAGATGTGAGGATTGGGCTGAATAGGTGATGGGCAGGATAGGTTGAAGTTTGAGTTGGATGTCATCGGGGCGGAATAAATTGCATCTATTTGTAGAACTAATTGGGGGACTCTTGTAATAGCAGCGTAATTAGTTTTTGCTTCTGTTATCCTTTATTCAATTCAATTCAATTCAATTCAATTCAATTCAATTCAATACTATGTGTTGTACAAATGCGTGGACAAGATGATGTTTAATATAAAATTAAACTAAACCTCATTTTAATTGTTTTTCCTGTTAAAATTGATTTTACTTTAATCGGATTTATAATCTTTGCGATATCGATAATATGCAGCACAAGCGCCTTCGGAAGAAACCATCGGTGCACCAAGCGGACGCTCAGGTAAGCATCTTGTACCAAATGTAGGACAATCTTTAGGCGTTTTTAATCCTTGTAGTACCAAACCACTAATACACTCATTTATAACTTCTTGATTGGAAGCGACTATTTGAAAGCGTTTTTTTGCGTCTAGTTCAGCATACTCATCCCGTAATTTTAGCCCGCTATTAGGAATAGTACCAATCCCTCGCCATTTAACTGAAGTAACTTCAAAAAATTGCTCCACAAGTTTTTGGGCAATTAAATTACCTTGGGAACTAACAACTCGTTTATATTGATTTTCAACGTATGCTTGTTTAGCTTCTATCTGTTTACCACAGAGATATAAACCTTGCAAAATATCTACAGGTTCAAATCCTGTAATAACTATTGGAATCTGATAATCATAGGCAATTTTTTCGTATTCCTTTTTATATCCCATAACAGTACAAACATGGCCTGCAGCTAAAAAACCTTGTATTTGGTTTTCTCTTGAATCTATTATTGCTCTCATGGCTGGGGGCACAAGCACATGTGATACTAATAGCGAGATATTCTTGATTTTTTTGTACCAAGTTTGATAGACTAACATTGCGCTAGCAGGTGCAGTAGTCTCAAACCCAACTGCAAAGAAAACAACCTGTTGTTTAGGATATTTCTGAGCTATCTTAAGCGCATCTAATGGGGAATATACTATTCGAATATCACCTCCTTGAGCTTTGGCTGCTAATAAATGCGTTTGGCTTCCAGGTACGCGGAGCATATCGCCAAATGAACAAAAGATAATATTTGAATTCAACGCAAGCGCGATCGCTTGATCGATTAATTCAATAGACGTAACACAAACTGGACAACCAGGGCCATGCAGTAAAGTAATTTGCTCTGATAATAGTTCATCAATACCATACTTAATAATTGAATGTGTTTGACCGCCACAAACCTCCATAACTGTCCAAGGTTGAGTTCGTGTTTGAGTGATCGCAGCAGCATACTGCTCGACTAAGTACTTATTACGATATTTATCAATAAACTTCATCTTTAATAAATTGATAGTAAATCATTAAGAAAATGAGTTTTTTATAAAAAAGTTTTAAATATATACTCTAATTTTTTATTTAAACAGGCCAGCTTAAGCTTAACTAAAAATTAAGGTTCTATTTCAAGAACTGCAAGAGCGAAGCCAACATGGACGATGACATAATCACCAACTTTTGCTTCTGGCACGTAAGCAAGACTAACTTCTTTCCGTACTCCACTAAAACTGATGTAACCTATCCTAAATAATGAGTCTTCATTTTCTATGATACTTATAATTTTTCCTGGAATAGCTAAGCACATATCTAGTTATTCCTTGAATCTTGCCGGATCAAAGACATGATTTGACCGAGTGAAATGCCACCATCATGGGTTGGAATTTGTTGATGCCAATACGGTGCAAATCCTCCATCTTTAAGCTTCCTCACGGCTCTTTCAAGTAAGTATTTATTTTGAAAGCAACCTCCTGAAAGGATAACTTTATTCTCTTTGATCTGTTTGGCGATCGCGATAATAATTTCTACTAGCGTATTATGAAATTTTGCTGATATTAATTGTGGACTAGCGTTTTTAGAGTAATCACTTAATATTGCCCTTAGCATATTACTCCAATCAATAATTTGAGGCTTGTTTACAATATTTTCTACTTTAATATCAAAAGGATAAAAATCATCAGTCTGAAGATTTTCAATTAAAAACTCTAGGTTCATAGCTGCTTGGCCTTCAAAGTCAATATATTTACATAAACCAAGAATTGATGAGATGCCATCAAATACTCGACCAACACTAGAAGTCATAACTGTATTGATATGATTATTCAAGATAACTTTAAAATTATTGATGTCTTGAGATGAAAATTCTTCTAAAAAATTTGCTGCTTTTATATTAAAAACTTGATTGCCAAAAAGCGTAAATAAGAGACCTATTGCTGAGCGTTTTGGCTCTTTTATCGCTGTGTTTCCTCCTGGAAGCAAAAAAGGCTTAAAATGTGCTATGCGCTTAAAATAAGTTGGTGTAATCTTTAAAAACTCTCCTCCCCAAATTGTGCCGTCTGTTCCATAACCAGAACCATCCCAAGCAATACCGAGGGCTGGCCCACTCAACTGATGTTCAGCCATGCAAGCGAGGATATGTGCATAGTGGTGCTGTACAGGAATGACTGATTTATTTAATGAAGAAGCAGCTTGTTGATAAGCAAATTGTGTTGAATAGTAATCAGGATGATCATCGCAGATAATATTCTTAGGATTCAATTCATAAATTTGTTGAAAATGATGATTTATATCTTGAAATGATTTTATGGTAACGTCTGTTGACAAATCGCCAATATGTTGACTTAGTATAATGTTGTGCTGAACTTGAAAGGCGATCGTATTCTTTTGATGTCCTCCAAGTGCAAAATAACTTTTATTAAAAATAAAACTTTGGTTTTTAGCAGGAATTGGAATTGATACGGGAGTATACCCGCGAGCACGACGAATAATATTTATCTTTCCCATGAGAATGCGTGCAATTGAATCATCAACTGGACACGCAATAGTACGATTATGTACAAGAAATAGATCGGCAATAGCTCCTAGGCGCTGAATGACTTCAGACTCATCAATGCAAATTGATTCATTAACTAAATTTCCGCTAGTTGCAATAACTGGATAATTTAATCTTTGAATCAATAAATAATGTAGGGGGGTATAAGGAAGCATAATCCCTAAATAGGGATTATCAGGAGTAACAGAAGAGTCTGGAAGTGGATAGTTAGTTGTAACAGGGCTTACTTTGCGTCTTAAAAGAACAATTGGTGCTGCCGAAGATTGTAATAGTTCTATCTCTTGCTCGGAGACTTCGCAATGATCTTTTATCAGTTGTGTCGAAGGATACATCAATGCAAAAGGCTTAGATATTCGTTGCTTTGCCTGACGTAATCGCTGTATTGTATTTTTATTATAAGAATCAGCTATTAAATGAAATCCACCTAAACCTTTAATAGCAACAATTTTACCTTGACGAATAGCTGTTACTGTCAGATTTATGGCCTCATCTTGAATTCCAATTGCTTCTCCATCTGAATTCCATAAGGCTATTTGTGGTCCACATTGGGAACAAGCATTAGATTGTGAATGAAAACGGCGATTAGTGGGAGTATTGTATTCTGTTTGACACTGACTGCACATTTGAAATTCTTTCATTGTTGTATTCGAGCGATCGTAAGGAAGTGCTTGAACACAACTAAAGCGAGGACCACAGTTTGTGCAGGTAATAAAAGGATAGCGATATCGATGATTAGTCGAGTCAAAAAGTTCTTGTAGGCAATCAGAACAGGTTGCAATATCAGGTAAAATATTTGCTATTTTCGTGCTATCTTTGCTAGGTAAAATTGTAAAATTAGTTTCGTTAATTGGATGTATATAACTTAAATCTAACCGTTGAATAGATGATAGAGATGGCTTTTCTTGGTGAATATGCTCAACAAATAAGTCAAGGGCTTTTTTGCTACCTTCAACTTCGATCTCAACGCCCTGACCTGAATTGCAGATCCAACCAGTCAATCCTAGTTCTACTGCTAACTGATAGATAAATGGACGAAATCCAACTCCTTGCACATAACCTTCAATATAAATTTTTAATCGTTGTTTATTGTAAGAGATCATTAGATAGAATTAAAACTTATGGATTAACTAAATTTTATATTTTTATGAAAATATCAGGAATATTATTAGTATTAAAGTATTTTTAGTGATTTTATATAAAGTTCATTTCCCTGCCTTAAAGTGTTACTGACTCGCCGACATACTGGACACTCATTAAGATGATCTAATGATTGAAACTCTAAATAACAAGTTAAACAAAAACAGATAATAGGTATATGATTAATCTCTAGACAAGCATTTTCTGCGATAGTTCCTTGTTTAAAAAAATCAAATGCTAACTGTAGAGATTCTGGTAAAATATTTGTTGCTTTTCCAAGTTGTATTTCTATCTGTTGAATCTGTGTTGCTTCTGCTTGTTTCCCATATTCTATTGCTGTATTTAAAATGTTTTTTACGATTTCGAACTCATGCATAGTCTATTATTTTGCTTTGAACTAAAGAGTGAATCCGTTGAAGTGCAACTTTAAATCCTTGTTTGCTAGTCAGAGAAAGGGTCTCTCCAATACTAAAATTGATACCTGGTACTTTGACTATCCAACTCCTTGGATAATAATTATAGATTTTGTAGGTAATTGTTAATAAACTTTGGGGTGTACACCAGTGGCTAGAATGATTTCTTGTGAAATCTGTAAAGACAGGATAAATCAAAGTTCTTTTATTTCGATGAGCAAGATATGCGTCTATAAAAATAGCATAACTAACAGTTGATAAATTTTCGGCGATTTCAGGTTGTAGTTGATGCGTGCAAATTACTTTAATATAAGGAACTTCCCAAGCTAAAATCGCTTTGGCGATGTATTGCCCTATTCCATCATCGCTACGGAGTAAATTGCCATAGCCAATAATCAAAGTTGACTTCTGAAAATCTTTACTCATGTATCTAAACTATCTATGGATGATATTTTTTGTGTTGAAAAACTAACGCATACTAGGCCTTGGTGGCATTCTACTTTCTAATGGTACTTGAGCTTCTGTTACGATAAAGTTTTTAAGCTGAGATTTAAGCAGTTTTTTTTGATAGTTGCTCAATTCTGGAATTTCTAAAATATCTTCTACTTTTTGATACGGACTGTTCCTTATAATGAGACTTGCTAGTTGAGGATAAAATCCTTGGCAATCCTTAAAGGCAATAATATTTGCATTATTAAGATCTATTTTCTGGGTAAAATTAGGACAAGTGGCTTCCTCCCAGAAATTATACTCTGGCACTTTGGCTGTAATTAAATATGCAGAATAATTGTTGTTATCTATTGCGCTTGCTGGTGTTATTTTGCCTAAAAAAAGTAATGAAGTAATGATGCTAATTAAACTAATAAAGAAAAAGATTTTTTTCATTATTCATACTCCAAGGCTAGATAAGATTTCAAATATCCTGATGGTTATTGAGTGGCAGGACTTGGTAGATTTTTAGAAAGAGGGATTGGAACACTATCTTTATATGTTAAAAGGCAGGAGCCTGATTATGCTCAAGATAGCTTCTGAGAATCTGTTTCACTTCTTCATCAGAAACTTGTGTAAAATCTTCATACCAGACTCCAATGGCATAAAAATTATCAGGTTTAAGTAAACATATCAATTCATCAACCTCAGCTTGAAGTACCTGACAGGTCTGAGAAGGGCTAACTGGAACTGCGATCGCTAAATAGGCTGGTTGCAGAGGCTTAATTACAGATACTGCTGCTCGCATCGTTGATCCAGTAGCTAATCCATCATCAATAAGAATTACTGTTTGATTGTGAATCTTGGGCTGTGGATGATCGCCACGATAGAACCGATCACGACGTTGTAATTCTTTTAGTTCTGTGGAAGCAACATGTTCAATTGTTTTACTAGGGATACCTAAGCAGCTGATGATGTCGTAATTTAAGACTCGCACACCACCTGCAGCGATCGCTCCCATCGCTAATTCTTTGTGCTGTGGAACACCTAGCTTTCGTACAAGACAGATATCTAACGGTACATATAGTACTTTGGCGATCTCATGGGCAACTGGGACTCCTCCACGCGGTAGACCTAAGACTAAAACATCAGTATGTTTAGCAAACTTTAGGAGTTTAAGTGCTAGCTGTTGTCCAGCCTCCATACGGTCTTTAAATTGGGCATAGTGCCTATGCATAGATCATCCTCTCTTAAGATATGAGCCTCCCTTAAACTAATTAGAGGATATGAAAGATTAATTAGAAAAAGCCTATTTATGTGTCTATCTTTTGAGGGGAAATAGATTTTAACTAACTTCCTTAATGTCAATTTTCACGCTTTTGTGTTGTTCTGATTCAACTTTAGGCATTGTGAGTGACAAAATACCATTTTTATATTCAGCCTGAACTTTATCTATTTGAATATGAGCTGGCAGAGGAATTTTTCGTTCAAACTTTCCATACTGTAGTTCAGAGCGAACCATTCCTTTCTCTTCCGTTTTGGATTCTGATTTGCGCTCACCTTTAATTAAAATAGATGCTTCTGCTACCTGAACATCTAAGTCTTTTGCTTGCATCCCAGGAATTTCTAACTTAAGATGAACCACTTCGTCTGCTTCTTCTATTTCTACTAAAGGTATAAAATTAAAGATTCGTAGTTCACTATTACTAGTTGGTAGAAAACGATCAAATAAGTGATTCATTTCTTGTTGTAAGCGCTCAATCCCTCGAAATGGCTCCCAATGAGTTAGTTCTTCTAACGGATCACGGTGAATAATTGCCATAGTTCTCTCCATTAAATTTATCAAGAAATAAACGTTATGTATTTTGGAATACTAGAATGAGTTGGCTGACTAGATTATAGGTAAAATTTGTTAGGGTTTTGTGAGGACGATCGGGTACGTGTTTAGGGCTAAAAATTAGTTTTTACTAAGGGCTAAGTAAATAGAACTGATTAAGCTAAGACTTTATTCCCAATTTATAAAACACTTACGGTATGAGGTCTAATTTCCTCGCCTCGGTAATTAGGATCTATCCAGCAAGAGGGTAGTGCTTCTCCTGAGGGAAAAACTAGTGCTGATTTGAGGAATAATTCTGCTTCCTGTAATTCCTCACCGGCATGAAGCTGGGCTGTAACTTCGTGAGCAAATGGATCAAATAGTTCTTGCAGCGATAGAACTTCGATAAGATTATGAGTGTCTCGTTGCATCAGAAACATAATCTACGCTCCCTAATATCAATAATTATTTGCTTTAATTTTAGCAATTTGCCTTGAAAGAGTTGGAGAATGCAATACTATTTAAGAGGTTAATGAAATTAATATTTCTATGTCCGTCTTAAAATTATTAGAGGAAGTAAGGTTCTATCAGTGATTCAGTATCTGCTTGCTTTTGATTGGTAGATATGGATCTCTAACTGAATTGAGGATTTTGATTTTTAATATATTGGATTATATCTGCTAGGCTGACTAATTTTCCATAATCATCTTCTGGAATTGAAATGTTGAAGGTGTCACTTATGCTAATAGTGAAATTTAGGAAGTCAAAAGAATCAATTCCTAACGTTTGTCGAATATCACTATGATTTAGTAGTTTGTTTAAATCTGCTTCAGGTGCAATTTTGTGTAAAAGGATTATTACTGTTGAATGGATTTTTTCTTCTGAGCTATTCATTAGGAGTCATCTAGATCTTTAACTAATAGATTTTATGGTTGGGCGATCGCTTGTAAATGGAAGTCTAATCGCTGTAGAAATCTGGTGCCCACAATGCCATCAGTTGCTCGGTGGTCACCAGCTAGGGTGACTGATAAGATTGGGCGAATGTCAAGCATTCCCTGGTCTGCCCAAGGTTGTTCAGTAATTTTGCCAAACCCAATCAGAGCGACTTGGGGCGGATAAATTACCCCAAAAACTTTTTGTACACCAAGTTCACCCAGGCTTGTGACAGTAACGGTGGAATCCGTTAATTCAGAACTGCGTAGTTTACCACCGCGAGTGCGTTCGATTAAATCTCGCATTGTCATCATTAATTCATCTAAATTCTTGAGATCAGCATGATGAATCGCTGGAGTTACTAAGCCACCCTGACGCAGCGAAATTGCAAAGCCAATATGGATCGCTTCTTCTACCTGGAGATTATCGTTAAGCCAATATCCATTTAGTTCTGGTACATCTGTAAGGGCTGTTGCCGTTGCTTTGAGTAGTAAAACAATGAGTAAGATCCGATCTTTTAGCGATCGCATTTGATTCTCTTTTGCTAACCATTGTAATGGTCGGCTCATATCAATCTGTGTTTCCAGATAATAGTGGGGAATATCTCGATTTGAGCGCGACATGGCAGTTGCGATCGCGCGTCGCATTCTCGTTTGAAATTCTGTTCTCAGTTGAGGCTGTACTGTTGCGGGTGAGGCTATTGCTACGGCTTCTGCCGGTTCCACTTCAGGGCTAATTTGTGCTTGTTTTTGCGTACGGGCGAGGGCTACAGCTTGAATATCTTGTGCTTGAATTGCGCCTGCATAGCCTGTCCCTTTAACTTGATTGAGATCAATAGATAATTCGGCTGCGAGTTTACGAGCTAAAGGTGATATCTTTAATCGCTGACTTTCTGAGGGTTCTGCTGACGGTGGAGGAATTGACGCTATTGGCTGAGATTCCAGGGTGGAGGGAACTCCAGGCTGAGTTTCAAGCACTAATTCCTTTGTGCCTTGAGCTGCTTGCTGCCCATTCTGAACTATCATCTGCGCTGATGTTGCACTGGATTCTTGGCCGATTGCAGAATGAAGTTTAGCAATCGTTGTTCCTACAGGTACTTCTGTGTTTGGTTGGGTTAAAATTTCATCGATAATACAGTCTTCAAAGACTTCAACTTCCATGATGCCTTTGTCAGTCTCCACATCGGCAATAATGTCTCCCCGTTTAAGGCGATCGCCAGGTTGAACATGCCATTCTACGAGAATGCCCGTTTTCATATCTGCCCCCAGGCTTGGCATACAAAAGTCAGCCATGTCGGGTTACCATCCTTTGTACAGCTTGAACGATTGCGGCGGGTTGGGGCAATGCTGCTTGTTCTAAGTGGTAGGCGTAGGGCATTGGTACTTCCTCTGCGCAAATTCGCTCGACTGGCGCATCTAAATCGTAAAATCCATGTTCCATAATGCGGGCGCTAATTTCTGCGGCAATGCTACCGCTGCGCCAGCCTTCGTCAATGATGACGGCTCGATGCGTTTTGCAGACCGAAGCTAAAACCGTTGCTTCGTCTAGAGGCCGCAGTGTCCGAAGATCAATAACTTCGGCTTCGATTCCACTTTGTGCCAGTGTTTCTGCCGCTTCCAATGCCTTAAATAAGCTGGCTCCATAGCTGATTAAAGTGACATCGTTGCCCGCTCGGCGAATTTTGGCGTAACGAATGTCTACGGGTTGGGCCGGAACGGATACTTCACCTTGCATGGTGTACAGCAAGGTATTCTCAAAAATTAATACGGGATCAGGATCTTCCAAAGCGGCCCACAACATGCCACGCGCATCTTCTAAAACGGCTGGAGTCAACACTTTGATGCCGGGGATGTGGGCGTACCAACCTTCTAAACTGCGGGAGTGCTGAGCTGCGAGTTGTTTGCCACCACCGGTTCCCATCCGAATGACGAGTGGCACATTGAACAAGCCGCCAGACATGTGCAGGTAGGTGGCTGCGGTGTTGAGAATTTGATCGGCGGCCAAGAGGCTAAAATTGACTGTCATCACTTCCACAATTGGGCGCATTCCCCCCAATGCTGCGCCAATGCCAGCCCCCGTGAAACCAGATTCGCAGAGGGGGGTATCCATGATGCGATCGCTACCAAATTCTTGTAGTAGTCCTTTACTCACACCAAAAGCACCACCATACCGACCGACATCTTCACCCATCAAGAAAACGCGATCGTCTTTCTGGAGTGCTTCTCGCAGTGCGGCGCGGATCGCTTCTCGATAGGTGAGTTGGATGGTCTGTGGGGCAGTGTCCTGGGTGACCGAGTTCATGATGTTGCCCTTGGATCAGAATAAACAAAGCGCGTTAAGTCTTCAACGGGTTCCCAAAGACTCGTTTCGGCAGCGGCGATCGCGGCGTTAATCTCTTGATCAACCGTTTGATTAAGTTGATTCCACGCCGCATCACTCAACCAACCTTGAGTTTGGAGCCGCCCAAACAACGTTGCGATCGGGCAGCGCTTTTGCCATTGCTCTACTTCGGCCTTCTCTCGATATAGTTCAGGATCGAACATTGAATGAGCACGAAACCGATAGGTAATACACTCTAGGAAAAAAGGTTTGACCTGATTTCGCACTACGTTCACAGCCTGCTGTGCTGCGGCTTCTACTGCAAGCACGTCCATTCCATCAACTACCGCATGATCGATGCCGTAACTATCTGCTTTTTGAGCAAGATTAATATTCGAATGAGAATACTGTAAAGCGGTTCCCATCGCATATTGGTTATTTTCACAAACAAATAGAACAGGAACTTGCCATAATGCCGCTAAATTGAGTGCTTCGTGAAACTCTCCTTCAACCACAGCGCCATCACCAAAAAAACAACAAGTAACCTGCTGACGACTCAATTTTTTATCTGCTAGCGCAAGACCGACTGCTAAGGGCAATCCACCACCCACGATCGCATTTCCCCCATAAAACCGTTGGTTCCGATCAAATAAGTGCATCGACCCACCCCGCCCCCGGCAACACCCACTCTGTTTGCCATACATTTCTGCCATCACGGCTGGCATTGAAATTCCCCGTGCCAGGGCTTGTCCATGTTCACGATAGGTCGCAACGATCGCATCAACGGGCTGCAATGCTTGCATAATCCCAACCGCGACAGCTTCCTCGCCGTTATACAAGTGGAGAAAGCCACGGATTTTACCAGCGCTATATAACTCGGCACATTTATCTTCAAACCGTCGAATTCGCAGCATTTGGTGCAAGAGTTCGAGCCAATGTTGAGCCGTTGTCGATGGGGCCGAATCGGTCGGGGCTGCGGTCTTCTTTTTCATCTAATCGCTCTCCAGGGTTGATAAATCACCTTCTGGCAATCCCAACTCGCGGGCTTTGAGTAACCGTCGCATGATTTTGCCGCTGCGGGTTTTGGGTAAACTTGGTTGAAATTCCAGCTCTTTAGGGGCGATCGCTACTCCCAATTTCTGCCGCGCAAAGCCAATTAATTCCAGCCGTAACACTTCACTGGGTTGATAGTCTGGTTTGAGCGCGACAAAAGCTTTGACCAGTTCCCCAATCAAGGGGTTAGGAATCCCGACCACCCCCACTTCTGCAACTGCCGGGTGCTCCATCAAAACACTTTCAACTTCAAATGGCCCGACTTGATGCCCAGACATTTTAATCATGTCATCTTCCCGGCCCACAAACCAGAAATAGCCGTCAGCATCACGGGTGGCTAAATCCCCTGTGAGATACCAATCCCCTATAAAACATTGACGATAACGAGCCTCATCATGAAGATAGCCACGGAACATGGACGGCCACCCCGCATGGAGTGCCAGTTCCCCAGTAACGCCTGGTTTATCAATGAATCTAAGGGTGTCATGATCAAGTTTTTGGACAATTGCTGCGCTGACTCCGGGAACAGGGCGGCCCATTGAGCCAGGGCGAATATCCATTGCCAAATAGTTCGCTACCATAATGCCACCCGTCTCAGTTTGCCACCAATTATCATGGATAGGCAGGCCCAGTTTTTCCATACTCCATGTGATGGCTTCTGGATTGAGGGGGTCACCGACGCTATGAATCAGTCTGAGACGACTTAAGTCATACTCAACTCGTGGGTTTTGATTCATGCGCATGAGGCGGCGAATTGCAGTCGGAGCTGTGTACCAAACGGAGACTGATTGTTGTTCGAGAATGTGATACCACCGATTTGCATCAAACTCGGCTTCATCTACAATACAGGTGATGCCAAGGGTTAGGGGGGCAATAATGCCGTAGGACGTGCCTGTGACCCAACCGGGGTCTGCGGTGCACCAGAAGATATCATCAGGATGTAGATCCAGCACATATTTGGCCGTCATGTAATGCTGGTAAACCGCTTGATGCACATGAATCGCGCCTTTGGGGGTGCCGGTTGTCCCGCTGGTGAAATGCAAAAGAGCCATATCTTCTGGTGTTGTCGGCGCGATCGCAAAAGTGCTTGAGGCCGCAGCCATTAACTGGGGGAGTGACCACAACCCTGGGCTGATGTGGTCTGCTACATCGACTAACAAGATATGGTGTAGGTTTGGGAGGCGATCGCGTAAAGCTGCAATTTTTTGTGTATAAAGAGCTTGCGTTGTGACTAAGACTTTGGCATCGCCGCGTTCCATGCGCTGCGCGATCGGTTCTGGCCCAAAGGCCGCAAATAATGGGCAGAACACACCACCATATTTCAAGCTTCCTAAGGCGGCAATATAGAGCGCTGGAATGCGCCCAGCCAGGGCAAAAATGCGCTCCTGCTGACAAATTCCTAAGTCTTTTAAGACATTGGCAAAGCAGTTTGTCTGCTCCTTTAAATCTTGATATGTTAAGTTTTTAATAGTCCAATTCTGATCAATAAACCGTAGGGCTGTCTGGTTTGCTTGACGACCTTCTGCGTGGCGATCGATCGTAACTTCTGCAATATTAAGGACTGCTTTTTGCGGTGTGGTTTGTCTAGAACGCTGTAGTTCTTGCACTAAAGAGTCCCACGAAAAAGTACGTTGAGTTTCTTCGTAGTTGAATAAGTTGGGTTTTACTGGCCCGCGACATTCCACCTTGTGAATTGGGTTCCACGCCATTGTGATAGTCCTTAATCTTTAAAATAATGCAGCGATAGTTCATAGAACGCGATCGCGAACACCGCCATAAAGCCTGGATTGGCCTGAAGGTAAGCTTTAGGGCGATGTTTGATAGATTTATTTTTTTAATCTAGATTTGTAGGAAGTCTGACTATAAGTGCCTATTTTGTCAGCATTGAGGCTAGATAGCTAAGACTATAGGCGCTAAATGTAAGGAACCCGTGAAGGCATAAAAAGATAGATAGCAAAATTAGTAAAAAGCTTTTTGGCTCAAGTCTTTAGTCAAAAAACTGTAAATTTTCTCTCTCAAATCTAGGTCAGAGTTGGCTAGTCGAGTGCTGTAATGTAAGTGTTTTAGTTATGATCAAAGAACCTCTATTTATTAGAAATAACCTATGATAACCCCAACTCAAATTAATCATGCTTATGCTGATCAAATGCAAGCGATCCGAGGGTATACGGCTAAATTCTCGAATGCCTTGCCTGATTTGATGAAAAGTTTTTATGGCCTGAGTAAAGCCTCTTCTACCGCAGGACAATTAGACACCAAGACTAAAGAACTGATTGCGTTGGCGATCGCGGTGGCAACCCATTGCGATGATTGCATTGCTTTTCATACTCATGCCGCCCTCAAAGCCGGAGCAAGCAAAGATGAAATTCTAGAAATGCTGGGGGTCAATGTGTTTATGGGTGGGGGGCCTGCACTGATGTATGCTACCCATGTCATGGCGGCAATGGAAGAGTTTCAACCAACCACAGCCTGATGATTTAGTGGTATGGAATGAGTTGGATGGGTTGAATAAGCCACGATCGCGTTGGCGTAACCCATCCACTTTTCATTGCATTGCTATTGAGTTTTTTAAGGGCAGTATGGATAAGCCAATGCACTTGTGAGATCGGTGTAAATCGATATTTGGCGGGCGATCGCGTTAGGTTGGGAGTAAAGCTTTACTGGTTAAATACTGGTGTAATTCATGAACTTTTAATTGATACAAATCTTTGGTTAATTCATTGAGCTTAAGATTTTTGGGGAGTTCAGGCACTAAGATTTCGCGGATAATTCCCATCAGGTGCGGCTCGGCAATGAGCAACAGTTGACGAGGATTACCTTGTTGAATAAGTGCGGCTAACCGGGTGGTCACTTCTCGGGCAAAACGACGTTCAAACTCAATTTGGTGGTTATCTCGGTGATCGTCATAGCTGTGCGCTTGACCAACAGTGCCACGATTCCGGCCCGGTTTGGTTGTAGACCATAGCTCTTGCCCTTGAAGTTCTTGGGTTGAGCTAGATAATGCTTCGATTTCTGTAAAGTTAAAACTTGGTTCAGGCTCAAATTCGTTTGATTCTAGTACAAAGAATCTGGCTTTTGTCCTGTTGATCACAGTAACAATAGAGTTTTGCATAATTCATCTCCAGAGAGTCTGGATATCTAGGATTCTACCGCCTTGGTTTGGGCAAAACACGATTCCAAATAAAGCTTAAAACTTGCGAGCTTTGGTTTGAATCTCTAGGCATGAAGGGCTGTTGATTGACAGGCCAATTTGGCACCAAATAGGATGTTTTGCTGCAAGAAAATGGGTGTGGTGCAACCTGTGGCGACAGACGGCGCGATCGTAATGCTGAAACGTCCGGTGCTGCTTCCAACTCATCCAACAGGAAGGTTGTCATGCCCAATAAGCCCAAACTCAGGTTTTGGGGATGAACTTTTGGATGGAAATCTTTGGGTGATGGCTGTTTAGTTTTGGGGGGAGGCCGAGGGCGCTGGGGCCGGGGTGGCATTGGGAGCGGGGACGGGAGTAGCAGAGGGGGCGGCGTTGGGGGTTGGGTTCGCGGCCATTTGCTTGATTTGGTCTTTGTATTTAGCCGGGGCTAATTCTTCGGCTTTGGTGAAGAGGGGTTTGGCCGCGTCAAGTTTGCCTTGTTCTTTTAAGACGACGGCTTTGCCATAAACTGGTCGAAAGTCTTGTTGGGTGGTTTTGGCGGCTTCGTCGTAGATGGCGATCGCCTCGTCATAGCGTTTTTGGCTGGCATAAACACCGCCGAGCAAAACTTGGACAGAGGTTGTATCAATGCTGTTAGGTTGGGCTTTGTTCGCGGTTGTGGCTTGTTTGAGGGTATCTTGCAGCAGCCCGATCGCCGCTTCTGGGCGATTTTGTTGCAAGAGCAAACCGACAAGCCCGTTGAGGGCATCAATATCCCCCGGCTGGTTGGTCAAAATTGTGCGATAGGTTTGGGCTGCCCCTTCGCGATCGCCCGTTTGTTGTTGGGCTTGCGCCAAGAGCACCGCATAGAGGGATTCATTGGGATTGAGTTTAACGAGTTTTTCCAGCGGCGCGATCGCCCCTTTGATATCGTTCAGCGCTAGTTTGGTTTCCAGCAAGCCCCGCAACGCAGTGACATTTTCGGGTTCGCGTTGTAATACCAACTCATAGCCTTTGGCTTGGGCTTCCAGTTCTTCCCGCTTTGCGCCCGGTGTCATTGATGCGGTGGGCGAGGGCGAATTGCTGGTCGTGCTGGAAGTTGGCCCTTGGAATAAACCGCCCAACAAGGGGGCCACGGAAATACCAACAAAGGCGAAGAATGCCAATCCCATGACAATGCTAACGACCCAGCGATTGCGCTTTTCTGCCACAGCCATAAACCCGAACTTTCTAAGTGCGCCTTCTATTATGGATGACAAACGCCATTTCACCAATAAATGATCGTTTCTCTAAAGGCATCTAGTCCAAGGTCATGGGTGGCGGAAATGTCTAGTCTGCGCAGAGTTCTGGCTGTGGGGCCACGGGGTGGGACGCAAATTGATCTGGCGGAGTTTTTGCCAATGAGGTGAGTTGGCGCGATCGCGCTATGCTGATTGGGTTGCAAATTGCAGGAATTAAAGGAGTCACCATGACCCGCGCCATTATGGAAACTGACAAGGGGACTATCCATTTAGATCTGTTTGATCAGGATGCACCAAACACGGTCAAAAACTTTGTAGACCTTTCCAAAAGTGGCTTCTACGATGGGTTGGCCTTTCACCGGGTCATTCCCAACTTTATGATTCAAGGTGGATGCCCCAACACTCGGCCTGGAGAGACTGGTCGCCCTGGGACAGGTGGCCCCGGCTATCAGATCAAGTGCGAGATTAACCCCAACAAGCACGAGGCTGGGACTTTATCAATGGCCCATGCGGGGCGCAATACGGGCGGAAGCCAATTTTTCATTTGTCATTCGCCGCAACCCCACTTAGACGGGCAGCATACGGTGTTTGGCAAAACGGCTGATATGGATGTGGTCAACGCGATTCAACAGGGCGATCGCATTCTGTCGGTCAAAATTGAAGACTAAATTTCACCGGAGAAGTGGCCGAGCGGCAACCGGGCGTTAAGCCGGGGGAACCGATGCAGTCGAAGGCGAAGGGGTTGAATGCAGTTTGCCCAACCCTCTTCGGCTGCATCACAGGTACCTCTAGCTACTCTCGGTGCTTTACCCTCGTTTGCCTGGGCTTTGCTGGTCTGGCGGTTAGCGCACGGGGCGAGCTTTGGTTTCGGCACGACGGCGCGGTTTGTGATTTGTAGGACGGGCGATCGCCGCATTGTAGGCGGCTTCGTTGGCTGTCGCCGATTTAAACAAGTCCACTACCGGATTGGGATAGTCCACCCCCAACCTCACTTGAAAACGTTGTTGTTCAACGGGTTGGAGTTTCCAGGGTTCATGCACTTTGCTGGCAGGGATGTGGGCCAGTTCCGGCAACCAATGTTTCACGTAGGCACCCTCAGGGTCGTAATCCTTGGATTGTTTGATGATGTTGAAAAAGCGGAAGCCCCGTGCATCATTGCCAACGCCAGCGGTGTAATTCCAATTGCCCCAATTGCTGCATACGTCGTAATCAATCAAGAGCGATTCAAACCACTCTGCGCCCATTTGCCAGTTAATCCCTAAATTTTTGGTGAGGAAACTCGCGACATTTTGCCGTCCGCGATTAGACATGAACCCAGTGGCGGCCAGTTCGCGCATATTGGCATCGACTAACGGAAATCCGGTTTGGCCCTGTCGCCACAGGTCAAAGCGGGGCCAGTCTTCTTTCCAGGGAATGGGTTGGCCCTGAAGCCCAGATAAACGGAAGAGGCGATCGCCGTGTTTGGCGCAAATAAACCGAAAGTAATCTCGCCATAGCAATTCAAAAATGAGCCAATAGGTCGAGTCATTTTGCACCCGTTGGGTTTCGTAGGCATGGACTTGCTCATAGATATAGCGGGGCGAGAGGCACCCGTGGGCGAGCCAGGGCGAAAATTTGGAGGAATAATCGGCCCCTAACATGCCGTTGCGGGTTTCTTTGTAGCGGCGGAGGCAGTCGCGCTGCCAGAGGTAGGTTTCTACCCGATCGCGACCCGCAGTTTCCCCTCCCTGAAAGGCTAGAACGGCGCGATCGTCGGTTGTAGGAGGCTCCACGCCCAAAGCGGCTAAGGTGGGCAAGTCGCCAGGGGCGATCGCCGGGAGGGGTGGCAGTTGGGTCGGGCTAGACAATAGCGGATTAACCGTGGCAGTCTTTTCGACCTGCTTCCGAAAGGCGGTGAACACTTCGGGAATAGCATCAAGCCCAAAGGGTAAATCATCGGGATGGTAAAGGGTATGGCCCCAAAAGGCGTGCAATTCTGCGCCCAGGGGTTTGAGGGCGGCATCGACCGCATCTTCCACGGCAAGCTCTTCTGAGGTCACTTCCTCGTGGTAATAAACTGCTTTGGCTCCAGTTTGTTGCACCAGTTCGGGCAAAATCTGTTCGGGGTGGCCCTGGCGAATCACTAAATCACTGCCCAACTGCCGCAGCGATCGCCGCAAATCGGCCACACTGTCTAACAAAAACTGGGCTCGAAACCCTCCGGTTTTGGCAAACCCAAAGGCAGTCTGCCCAAAGTGGCGTGGGTCAAAGCAATAGACCGGGAGAATGGCCCCCGGCGATCGCCCCTGGGTCTGCCACTCTTTCACCGCTTGGTGCAACGGTTCATGGTCATGCAGGCGGAGATCATTGCGATACCAAATAAGAATCGTTTGAGTAACCACAGGTAAAGTCTTTTGGCAACGGGTACGAGACAAAGATAAATTCTGATTTTTGGCATCATTGCCTGAAATCACTGTGAGTTAGTATAGCGAGTTGGCCTGGGCGATGCTCTGACTGCCTGGGTTAGACCGAGGGCGCACGGTCAAAAATCTGGCTAGCAAGTTGGTGGCAGTGCCACTCAAACCGCTAAAACCTGGGTTTGGATTGGCTTTGCTGTTGACAGTCGGGCAACAGGGCCAAATTGGCGGGAAAGCGCAGGGTAAAGGTGACGACTTGGGCCGCACTGGTCACGGCTACTTCACCTCGGAGTCGGTTTACCAATTTTTTCACCAGGGCCAAACCCAAGCCTGTGCCGCCCGATCGCCAAGGATCGCCGTTGGGAATACGGTAAAAGGGTTCAAAAATACGATTGAGTTCGGTGGCGGCAATTTCAACCCCGGAGTTGCTGATGCAGAGTTCGACGCCATTGGGATGGTTGGGATCGGTGGGGGCGATCGCGATGGCGGTGACGGTGACTTTTCCGTGGGCGGGTGTGTATTTGCAGGCGTTGTGGAGGAGTTCGGAAATAATCCGATTGAGGCTGTGGAGTTCGGTGTTGAGGGGGGGCAAATCACGGGCGATCGCCAGATCAAGCGCTTGCTGTTGTTGGGTCAACCGTTCTTGGAAGCCTTCTAGGAGGTGGGGCAACCAATCTTGCAACACCACGGGAAACACTTCTAAGGGACAGGTTTGGGCATCAATTGATCGCATTTCTAACAAATCATTGACTAACCGTAATTCCTGTTCACATTGCTCTTTGAGGATATTCAGATATCGATTAATACCTTGGGGCGGCTCGATGGATTCTGCGTCGAGCACGCCGTGTTTGTTGAGAACCGATTCCAGTAAATGAATCACGGTTTTGATATTGGCAATGGGGGTGCGCAATTCGTGGGAAACGGTGGCCAAAAACTCTTCTTTGACCTGGTTGATGTGTTCTAATTCGTGCATTTGGCGTTCGAGCTGTTGCGATCGCGCGATCGCCTGGTTCCGTTCTTCGGCCAAGAGGCGCTGGGTAATGTCGCGGAACACAATAACCAACCCGGCCAGTTGGCCTGTGCGGTCTTGAATCGAAGCCACACTGTTAGAAACTGGAAACGAAATTCCGGTTTTGCCAATGAGTAAATAGGGGCGATCGAGGTAAATGGGGGCGGTTTGTTGCAGTGCGTGGCCAACTAATTGGGCGATGACAGGAGTATAGGATTGTTGATCAATCAGGTTAAAAATTTCTGCTAGGGCGCGATCGCGGGCCGTTTCCTGGCTCCACCCCGTCATTTCTTCGGCCCGCAGGTTGAGATACTTTACCCGTTGCTGGGTATCGACCACGATCACCCCATCCCCCATGCCCTGTAACACGGTTGCCAGCAAAAACTCTCGTTCGTACCGTTGCAGGGCGGTTTCAATGGTGACGTACAGTTCTTTTTCTTTGACGGGTTTGAGAATGTACCCAAAGGGGGCCGTCACTTTAGCTCGTTCCAGGGTGCTTTTATCCGAGTGGCCCGTGACGTAGATGACCGGAATGTGGAGTTGCTGCCAAATTTGTTCGGCGGCTTGCACCCCGTCGATGTTTCCCTTGAGTCGGATATCCATCAAGACTAGATCGGGCTGTTGAGCAATAGCCTCAGCGATCGCCTGTTCACCCGTGGCCACCATGCCGACAACCTGGTAACCCAATGAAATCAGTGTCTCTTTGAGATTGATGGCAATAATCCGCTCATCTTCCACAATTAAAAGACGAACGCTTTTTGCTGAATCAGAGGGGGCTTCGAGCACAGTCTGTACCTAGGGTTTGGGGAATGTGATTTTGAACTCGGCTCCGGGTTGATACCGAATTTCTAGAACGCCTTCTAGCTGCTCGACCAACCCTTGGACTAAGGTCATGCCCAGCGATCGCGTATTTTGAATCTGGAAGTCGGCAGGGAGGCCAATTCCGTTATCGCGCACAAACAGTTCAAGCTGGGGGGGCGAGGTCGGCGTATGACCCTGATAAAACTCTATCTGAATGATGCCCTCTCGATTGTCGGGAAAAGCATATTTCAGGGCATTGGAAACTAATTCATTGATGATCAGCCCACAGGGAATGGCCGTTTCAATGTCAACCAGAATTGGTTCGACCTTTAGGATTAACTGAATTTGGCTCGAGCTAATTTTATACGATTCAAACAGGTGGGCTGTCAGATCGGGCAGGTAATACGCAAAGTCAATATTGGCCAGCGTATCCGAGCAATAGAGCTTTTCATGGACAAGGGCGATCGAAGCAATCCGACTTTGGCTATCCCGCAATACTGCAATGACATTCAAATCATGGCTGCGGCGCACTTGCATTTGAATTAAGCCATCCACAATTTGTAAGTTATTTTTGACGCGATGATGGATCTCTTGCAGCAAAACTTCTTTTTCTTTGAGTGATATTTTAATCTTTTCAGCCGCATCGCGTAAGTCGGTAATTTCGACAATTACCAGGCCAATGCCCATTAAGGTTTGTTGCGCTGTATGCACTGGGAAATAGGATGCTAGCCAAGCGCGTTTAACGCCTATAAGTTTGGGAGTTTCGCCAATGAGTTCAACGTCTTTGATGGAGGTTCCTGTTTCTAAGACGCGCATGAAAATTTCGGCTTGCTGGGCGGCCAAATCGGGGACGACATCCCACGGGGTTTTGTGCAGATGATCGGCGATCGCAACCCCATTAATTTCGGCTAAAGCTGGATTGACCAGCGTAAATTGTAACTGATTATTGAGCATACAAAACCCGATGGGGGCTGTGTTAATCAGTGCATCTAATAATTGCTGTTTTTCAGTGAGTTTTTGTTCGAGCAACGTTTGCTCGGTAATGTCTTGGGTGGTGCCATAGAGGCGGATCACATTGCCGTTGGTGTCGGTTTCGGCGTAGCCTGCGATGTTCAAAACGCGGGTGGTTCGATCGGGCAGGTCAACCCGCACGGTGAGTTTGTAGGGAGTGCCCGTGGCGATCGCCTGTTGCATGGCCGCATCCAACTGCACTGCATCCGTCGGATGGTAGAGCGCCAACGAGTCTGGATAGGTGGGTTCGCCCAAGGCCGGGTCACGGTTCAGCAACCGAAATTGCTCTTGGGACCAGGTAAGGCTGTGGTGCACGGGATCAAGCTCCCAATTCCCAATTCTGGCAATGTGTTGGGCTTCCGTCAGCAGGGCTTCACTTTTGCGGAGCGCGGCTTCAACCTGTTCGCGATCGCGAATTTCCCGTTCTAGCTCTCGGTTCGCAGCTTCCAACTGCACCGGACTGGGCAACGCCAACACCCTTGGCACCAAAGGCACCGACATCATCGCCGTATACATGGAAACCGTTGCAGTCAATGCCTTCACTCCGCCGGAAATCCAATAAATTGGATGCCATAGGGTCCACACTTCCAAAATATGCGTTGTGCCACAGGCAATAATAAAACTCCCAAAGAGTAAGAAAATCCAGTTAAACGGGAGGTCTTTGCGATTACGCACCAGGAAGAAAAGCGCCAGCGGAATGGAGTAGTAAGCCGCTGCGGTCAAGGTATCGGAAATGACGTGTAACCAGACCAATCCTGGCTTCCATAAGTAACAATGCCCGTGAGGAATAAATGTCTGTGCAAGTAACAGATTGATTGATAAACCTTGCATTTGGTTCTCCGCAGCGTGGGCACTGTTCCAATCATGGCTTAATCAGGGTTTTTTTGATTAGGAAGTGTGGTGGTTAAGAATTCAAGCTTTTGCAATCAAAATTTATTTTTATGTTTGAACTTTACCCCCACAAGCGTTCTTCCGCGCGGAGCCCAAGCTGTTTGCACAGAGGCCAGCACTGGCGGGACGCGCGCAGGCCAAAAGGCCGGTGAGGCGGTACTCAGTCTGGCCCTGTGGCGGCAGTCTTGCCGGGAAAAGGGGATCCCAACGAGGGGCGCTCTGACCAGGGGTGGGGCTGCTTGGACAATGGGGGCAGGGCAGAAAAACATGAAGTTTTCTCAAGGGCTGAGTTTGTTGCTTTACCGAGTTGAACGGGCAATCTAAAACTATCTAAGCCCATGCAACATTTTTATTTTTTAGAAACAATTTCTGAACTTGTTGACTGCATTTTGCTGTACTGTCTGGGTTGGCCACCGTTCAGGTCAGGCATTGATAGAACATTGATAGAATCTGTGCTTTTTGTCCTATCAATGGGCTGGGGGGCTGGCAGGTCGTGCAGCGGGATGACCCGATATTCATTGAACACGACTGAAAGCTAGGGATATGACCAATTGTAGTAATTTTGCTCAACCACCTCATGGCCCAACTGTTCCACCAACTGTTGTGGCGAAGTCTACTGGGTGGTTGGGGGCTTTTAGCTCGAATGCCTCAATTCCGGTAACGGAGTCTACGGAGCTAGATACGGAGCACGTTAAGGCGGTGACCAGAGCTAATTTGAAGACGATATTTCAGGCGGTTCATGCCATTTCGGCGTGTTTGGATTGGGCCACACTGGTAGAGCAAACGGCACAGTGGTTGTTGCGCTATACCCAGAGCGATCGCGGGGTGCTGATTTTGCCAGATCGGGCGGGGCAGTGGCAAGTGCGGGCGATCGCAACACCAATGCAAACGGAATTGTGTGCAACGCCTTTGGCCGCTAGTGGGGCTTTACCAGTGCAACTCGTGCAGGCTGTGCAAACTTATTGCACTGGGTTTGTGTTTGAGGGGGATCAGGCCACCTTGCCGGTTGTAGATGCCTATTTTGAGCAAAGTCCACCGGCCCATGCATTTTGTTGGCCGATCCTGCAAGCTCGCGAGGCCCAATCTGCCGAGGTCTTGGGCATTTTTTATGGGGAGTATCACCAGGCTTTGACTGGGGTAGCCTTGGGCGATCGCCTCGTTGGGTTCAATGAACTCTGCACCCAGGTTGCCATCGCGTTTGACAATGCCGAGCGCTATCAACAGGCTCAAACTCCGCCATCCTCCGAGGCCAGTGCAACTCGTTTGCAGACTGTGGCCGCCAATCTGCCTGGTATGGTGTATCAATTTCGGCTAGCCCCAGATGGCACAACGTCGTTTCCCTATGTCAGTTCGGGGTGTTTGGCGCTTTACGAAGTGGAACCTGCTGCCGTCATGGCAGGGCAGCAAAACCTTTATCTGATGCATCATCCAGCAGATCATGGGCGGGTGGAGGCCGCCATGTGGCACTCGGCCCAAACCTTGACTCCCTTTTTCCAGGAGTGGCGCATCATCACCCCGTCTGGGCTGGAGAAGTGGGTGCAGGGGGCCGCCCGTCCCGATCGCCAAGCGGATGGCTCGGTGCTGTGGGATGGTGTGATTCTTGAGGTGAGCAACCGCAAGCAACTGGAGGCAGAACGGCAGGCGATCGAAGTGGCCCTGCGGCGCAGCGAAGAGCGGTATCGGTCTTTGATTGAAATTACCTCCCAAGTGGTTTGGATTGCCACCCCCGATGGCCGCACCGTTGAATCTCCGAATTGGTGTACTTACACTGGGCAAAGTCTGGATAAGCTGAAAGAGTTTGGCTGGCTTGAGGCTTTGCATCCCGACGATATTGAGTACACGGGGCGCGTTTGGAATGAGTCCCGCGAAACGAAAAACTGGTACAAGATTGAATATCGCATTCGAGCGGCAAATGGTGAGTACCGCTACTTTGATGTGAAAGGGGTGCCCATTCTGGCGGAAGACGGCACAATTCGCGAGTGGATTGGCAGTTGCACGGATATTGAAGATCGTAAACGGGCAGAAGCCGCACTGACCCAGCGCACGGTGGAGCTAGAACAAACGTTGGCAGAATTGCGATCGGCGCAGACGCAAATGATTCAAGCCGAAAAAATGTCGGCATTAGGGCAACTGGTGGCTGGAGTTGCCCACGAAATTAACAATCCCGTGAATTTTATTTATGGCAATTTGTCTCATGCCAATTCTTATATCAATGATTTGCTGGAATTGATTCGTATTTACCAGCAGCATTATCCCCAGCCCCACCCCGCAGTGCAGACAAAGACAGAGGCGATAGATTTAGAGTTTGTGGTGTCGGATCTTCCCAAACTGTTAACGTCGATGCAGGTTGGGGCCGATCGCATTCAAAAAATTGTGGCCTCGCTACGCACGTTCTCGCGCATGGATGAATCGGAGATGAAGGTGGTGGATATCCATTCTGGGATTGATAGTACGCTGATGATTTTGCAACATCGGCTGAAGGCGAAAGCGAATTTCCCAGGGATTGAAATCGTCAAAGCTTATGCGCCCTTGCCGTTAGTGGACTGTTACGCAGGGCAGTTGAACCAGGTGTTTATGAATTTGTTGAGTAATGCTGTCGATGCGTTGGAGGAAGCTTGGGCGCAGGAAATCGTGACAACGCCGACTATTACAGTACAAACCTTGATGGTGTCTGAGCAGGCGATCGCGATTCAGTTTATCGATAATGGCCCTAGTATTCCCGACTCCATTAAGTCGCGTTTGTTCAATCCCTTTTTCACTACGAAAGCAGTGGGTAAAGGAACGGGAATGGGACTTTCGATTAGCTATCAAATCGTAGTCGAAAAACATCGTGGAACACTAACGTGTGACTCGGATCCAACTCAATGGGGTAATACTTTTACAGTGACAATTCCAATCCATCAATAGTGCATCATTGCCACTCATGACGATTACCATTGCAATCCATCTTTGGAGCCAGAGAACCATTGATGGTGGCCTTATCTAGGCATTGTCTAGTGGGGTGTCGGTGAGAATGGCGTGGGTCAGGTTGGCATCGGTCAGGCGCGATCGCGTTAAGATAGCGCCCCGTAGATTGGCTCCGGTTAAGTTGGCTCCGGTTAAGTTCGCGCCCGTCAAATTTGCCCCACGGAGGTTGGCTCCACTCAAGTCAGCGAAACTGAGATCGGCCCGTCGTAAATTTGTCCACCGCAAATCGGCATCAACTAAAAGCGCCTGACAGAAGGTGCTGCCTGATAAGTATGCCCCGCAAAAGTAGGCGTGGGTCAGGTTCGCTTGGCGCAAGTTGGCCTGGTAAAAGTGAGTGTGGCTGCATTCGGCCTGACTCAATACGGCTCCGCTGAGGTTGGTATGACCGAGTTCGGCCCCGCGCAGGTTGGCATAACTGAGGTCGGCGCGGCTGAGGTTCGCGGCGGTGAGGTCGGCCTCGCGGAGATCGGCTTTGTGGAGTTCGGTGCCGATCAGGTTGGCGTGGGTGCAGTCGGTTGCCCGGAGGATGGCCCAGCGGAGATCTGCGCCGATGAGGTTGGCCTGGGCTAAATTGGCCTGGGTAAGGTTGGCGTAGCGGAGGGACGCATCCACCAGTTCGGCAAAGCTGAGGTCGGCCTGCACGAGGAGGCTGTGGCTAAGGTCGGCGGTACTCAGCAGGGCACTGTGGAGGTTGGCATGGCTCAGGTTGCGATCGCGCCAATTTACCCCCTGGAGGGCTTCGCAGCTCAAATCTAAGTGGGACTGTCGAGGTCCATTGTCCATCGTGGCATCTGTACTAGACCCGCAGCCGAAATTTTTCCCATTGGCCGCTGGGAGTGGCACTGGCGATCGCGGGGAAAAGTCTACCATAGGGTTATTCTCGCATTGATCGCAGACGGTTACTCGACGCGGTTAGATGAGTGTTCGCGCCCAATCACCGCTTCCATCGACCCAATCACCGCATCTGCCGCCGCAATGATATCCCGCTCTTCGCCCCCCAGGTACAAGCGCCCAAAACTGCCGACTGCGGAGATTTGCAAAATATTGATCAAAGCTGCTTTTTCGGCTTCATTCGCGGCCAAGGCCGCATAGGCAGCGGGTTCCACTTCAAAAACATAGAGGGTTTGCCCAGCGGTAATCATTTGGCCCCGCCGATTACGGTTGATCAATTGGGCGTGGTGAGGGTCAATGTTGCGAATAATTTGGCTGGATAAAATGCGGGGTTTCAAACAATCCTGGCGGCGAACGCCAAGCGCATCGAGAATGGCCCGTCCGGCAACTTGCACCTCGCCTTGGTTGGTGGAATGAATTTCGAGGAGTCCGTACAATCGTTCCACCATGAGGACGCCCGGACGCACTACGGCTGCCTTTAAGGCCACATCGGTGATGCGGTTAATTTCGATTCCGGGAGAAATTTCAATCCAAAGGGAAGCATCCCCCGGCAGCGGCAAAAAACCCAGAGAGACGGTTCCCATGTAGGCGGCGTGTTGCGCCTGGAGCCGATCGATATACACGTAGCTGCGAAGATCAACGCCCAAAATCTTATGTAAAACAGGATGCGGCAAACTTTCTTAGTATACGGTGTTCTGTAAACTGATTGCGCAAAAACCCGGATTTAGGAATTACTATAGCGACAGTAGGTGATTTGCCTTGCTTGCCTGTGGGATGATTGGGGCAAGCGATCGCGACGACAACAACTATGGCTCCGTCTCCTTCTGATCCGTATAAAAGCCGCTTTGTGCGAACGGTTTTGACTCAAACTCGGCGCTGGCTCGACCGTAGTCAAACAACAGTGCGCCGCCTGAAGGTTGCGGCCAGTTGGGGCACTCAGGTCGTGTTGTATCCGTTGTATGCGCTGTTTCAGGGTACGCGATGGTTGGGCCAACGGGTAGAGCAAACGATTCAACTCGGCGATGCGGCAGAGGCGGTGCCCCCGGCAGAGGCTCCGGCGATCGCCAGGACGGTGGCGGCTTCCCGCTCGTTGACTGTGGATTCACCGCTCCAACAGGTTTTGCAAGCTGTGCAGCCGTTTTTGCCTGGTGAGATGACAGTGGCCCTGTCGGAAGTGGAGATTGTGGTGCGGGCGATCGCGTCTTCGGTGACGACCCAGGCATTAGTGTTGGTTGATGCTGAAAATCAAGAATTGGATGTGTTGACGCCTGCGCAGCAACAGCAACTCGCCCAACTCATTCAAGTTCAGTTAGTGCAGTGTCAACGGCGACAGCAATTTTGGGAGCGGCCTAAGCGCTTTTTGGATGCTGTGGTGCAGCGGGTGCGATCGCGGTTACCCGCCCCGTTGCAAATGGCCCCGGCCCCGGCGTTGCCTGCTCTGCCCAGTCCGTTCACTGCCGAAGCGCCTATTTATGCTTCCCTGGATTGGGTGCAGCAGATTTTGCCGTCGATCCCTTTCATGGAGGTACTCCAACTGCCAGCAGCCCGCTCGACTGTTGGGAATGCGCTGGTACCCTCAGTGGCTACATCCCTGGCTGCCCCCAACTCCGCAACGGCGATCGCGACCACCGTGATTCGTGGGGTTGCTTCATTGCTAGACACGCGATCGCTCGTCTTGACGACCGCCCAGAACACCATTTTGGATATTCTCACCCCTGACCAACAGCACCAGATTCAACGGCGAATGAGTTGGGAAGTGGCCCATTATCACCGCTATCTTCGCCTGCGTCAGCAAAGCCAACGGTTAACGCCCCTGCGCCCACCCAGTGCGGCTAGTCCCCTGTTGCCGCCCGTGCGGGCCTTTCGCTGGTTGATGGCCTGGATGCAGTCTGGCCCCATTGCCGCCGCAACGAACCTGTTTCAGGAAGCCTCGCTGGTGGCTTGTCCGTTACCACCGACCGCCCTGCCGCCCCAGCTCCCCAGGGCCGCCGCCCCACCCCAAAAATTTGACTCGCGCCTGTTGGATCAACTCTCCCTTGCCTGGAGCGATGTGCGGCACCACCTGGGGCAACAGTTGCAACAACGGGCTTGGGCCAGGTGGTTTTTGGCGTTGCCCCCTGGGTCGATCGCCAAGTCAACTGCGCCGATCGCGCCTCCACCGTCTGCGGATTCAACCGCGATCGCGCCTAGCGGCCCTGCTGCCATCACTCAACAGGCCCCAGTCGGTCAACTCCGTTCTCATCCGGCCTCGGTCAATAGTTCCAAGGACTTGGGGCGATCGCCAGTGTACTCACCCACGGCCTTGGGCAGTTTGGAGACTACATCCCTGGATGCCGTGGGGCTAGACGAAGGTTTACCTAGCGACATTTGTCCTGATGATTATCCCGATAACATCTATATTGATGCCGATGTCACGCTGATGGGCTACGAACAAAGCTGGTTTGAACGGGTGATGCGCTGGCTTGATCAGTGTTTTGTTTGGATTGAAACGAAACTCAGCCAAATTTGGCAGTGGCTAACGAATCAACAATCGACTTAATCCAGCGAACAGGCTGCGTTCAGCCCAGGCGATCTTCAGCCGAAGTTAGCCTTACCAACCGTAGCGCTGGGCTTCCAGACAATTGGCGATTTCATCTCGAATACTGCGGAGCGATCGCCCCTGATGCCATTGCTGCAAGTAAGCAGCGAGTTCTTGCGGTGACAGGATGCGGCCCAGAAATTGCTGACAAAACTCTTGAATCACCGCTTGGGCCTGCGCGGAACTGGCCACCTTGCGATAGGTGTAGCCATCGACATACTCTTGATGGTGAGTTTTGGGCGATGCTGGTGTGGACTGGGCTGAGCGATCGCGCATCGGGTACTGCGCTGCCAACAATGAAAGGGCAGACTTCAGACGAGGCCGTTGCATAGGGGGTTCCTCCGATGCAGTTATCTACGGTCACGTTAAGTGTGCCACCCAAGGAATGTCAAGCAAATCACCTTTCCTGAGGAGTTCCACCTCCCTCCAGAGGGGCAAACCAGGGGGCAAGTCTCTCAACTATCTGGCATTTCGGCGGGCATCTGGGCGATCGCATTGGAACACACCCAATGACTGGGCACGGAGGCTGGCCAGCCCATCCGCAATGCTTCTGGACAAATCGTATAAATAGTCAACTGGCAGTCAATCATTTGAAACCCGGCTTTTTCTACCTGTTTCAGGCCCTGCTTCCAAATCGAGTCGTTTTCAAATTCAATGGTGCGGTTGCACTGCACACAAACCAAGTGGTGGTGGTGGTGGGGCGAGGCTGAATTAAGTTCGTAGTGTTTGTGCCCTTCCGCCAATTCCAGTTCCCGCAAAATGCCCATGCGGGTCATTAACTTGACCGTGCGATAAACCGTAGACAAGCTGACTGTCTCGCCCCGCTGCTCTAACAGTCCGTGCAATTCTTCCGCGCTCAAATGATTGCCTCGAGGCAAATTTTGGAAGACTTGCAAAATAATTTCCCGTTGAGGAGTCAGCCGCCATCCTTTCGAATTTAACTCGGCCTTGAGGGAACCAGCGGTGTAGGAGAACATAACTGCTTTGTCTTTGAGTGTTGAGGCTGCAACCAATGCCGCCATGATAGTTCTAATTTGGATTTAATTGCAAGAAAGGTTTCTTATTGAGAATCTCTTGCAGAGAAGCTCACTTTTTTGTTGGTCTTTTTTGCTGGTGACTTGGGGCGATTTCTGTCTGCATTCCACCGGAGTTTGGCGGTCAAGGATTGGCTTTGAACCCTGGAGGGCAAGTGAGATTGCTTGCGTCCAGGGCAGGCGCTGGGTTCAAAAGAAGCTTGGCTCAACAGATTATTGCAGCGGGGGAAAACTGGCTTAAACCTTGCCCTCAAACAGGAGGGGCACTCCCTTGCTGGGGGCCAGGGTAACGCCGCGCCGTTGAGGAATTTCGGGGGTGGTGGAGGCGAGAGAGAAGCGATAGTGGGTGATGAGGGTGGCCACCACCAGTTTCAGTTCAAACTGGGCCAGGGCTTCGCCAACGCAGCGGCGGAGGCCCCCGCCGAAGGGCAAAAATTCATAGGGCGTAAATTGGCGGTCTAAAAAGCGATCGGGGTTGAATTGATCCGGGTTGGGATAGAGGTCAGGCCGTCGATGGGTGAGGTAAATGCAGCCATAAAGGCGGGTGCCGGGTTCCAGGTGATAGCCCATGAGGTCTAGGGGTTCGCGGACTTCGCGGGGGACGGTCAAAATGGCAATGGGATACAGGCGGAGGGTTTCGTTGCACACGGCGGTGAGGTAGGGCTGTTGGACGATCGCCAGGGGGTCGGGGTTGGGGCCAAGGGTGGCGAGTTCGGCCTGGAGTTTGGTGCGAATGGCGGGTTCTCGGTGGAGACAGTACAGCGTCCAGGCGATCGCGGAGGCGGTGGTTTCGTGCCCGGCCAACAGTAGGGTAATCAACTCGTCGTAGAGTTCTGCATCGGTCATGGGTTGGCCTTGCTCATCACGGGTGGCCATCAACAGGCTCAGGATATCGGGTTTGTCTGCGGTGTCTTGCTGCCGGCGATCGCGAATTTCGGCAGTCAAAACCTCGCGCATTTGTCGTTGCACAGTTTGCATATAGCCCCACGGACTCCGGGGCCCCCAGTCTTTTTGCAAAGCGGGGAAAAACAGCGCCAGCCCGATGAGCAGATTTTGAAAGCAATCGGCAAACTGCACCAGCAACGGTTTGAGAGTCGCAAAGCGATCGCCGTCGGTAAGGCCAAACACAACGCGCAAAATGACTTCGAGGGAAATATCCTGAGCTAGCGATCGCGCCAGCACCAAATCCCCCGGCTGGAGTTGTGCCATGCGCGCGTGGGTGAGTTCCACGATCAACTGGCCATAGCTGGCCATCCGCTCCCGATGAAACGGTGGCATCAACAGTTTGCGTTCCCGCCGATGGCGTGCCCCTTCCAGACAGAAAATCGAGCGATCGCCCACAATCGTCTGCATCAGTTGGTTAGGGGGCGACGTAATTTTCTGGTTATCGCTGGCAAACAGGTATTGCAACCCAACGGGATGGCTAATGAACAACACCGCCGGATGATTGCCAATCACAGGAGCATTGAACACATCGCCATACTGCGCCCTGGCCGTTGCCATATAGTCCAGCGGCTTGAGGGTGTAGTACAGCTTTTGCAACCATCTGGGGGCTTTGGAGCCGTCGGGAAGGGCTGATGTTGGCATAAAAAGCACGGGGCAAAGGTCTCTACTACTGTATCGACTGTTTACCGGGTTGCAACCTGTTTACCTGAGTGGTGGTGGCGTCGGGCTGGCAGAGTGCCCTGACGACGGAGATCACACCTGCCGACTGGTGGCATCAATTTGCTTAATTTCGTCGGGTGTAAGGCTCCAGCCCAAGGCCCCAGCATTTTGGGCGGCCTGACTCGCGCTTTTTGCCCCCGGAATGGGAATCACATTGCCCTGAGCAATCAGCCAGTTGAGCGCAACCTGGGCGGGCGTTTTCTGGTAGCGATCGCCAATGGTCTTGAGGGTGTTGACCAGCGGCGCAATTTTCGCCAACCCTTTTTCACTAAAGCGTGGATCAATCCGGCGGGCACCGCGCAAGGTTTTGGCGACTTCGGGAGTATATTTTCCAGTGAGCAACCCCTGGGCCAGGGGGCTGTAAGCCAGAATCGTGATGCCCAATTCTTTTGCGGTGGCGAGGGTGCCGTTACTTTCGATGTTGCGGGCCAGCAGGGAATACAGTACCTGGTTGACAGCTAATGGAATGCCCCGCGCGGCCAAAAACTGGTGGGCTTGGCGCATCTGCTCAGCCGAATAGTTGCTGACCCCGATCGCCTGAATGCGACCTTTTTCAACCTCGTCGGCCAGTGCATTCATCAGAGTTCGCTGACTCATCAAAAAGTCAAAGGGCCAGTGAACCTGGTACAGCCCAACTTGCTCAACTTGGAGCCGCTCCAGGCTCGCGGTGAGGGCTTCGGCAACGGCTTGGGCCGAAAAGCGCCAGGGTAACGGAAAGTATTTCGTCGCAATATGAACGGGCTGGTCAGTTTCTTTGAGGAATTGCCCAATTAAGCGTTCTGATTCGCCAAAACCGTAGATTTCAGCCGTGTCGAAGAAGTTGATCCCAGCGGCGATCGCCTCGTGAAAAGCCGCCCGGACATCCTCAGCGCCATAGTCTTTACCGTAGGCCCAAAATAAGCTATCGCCCCAAGCCCAGGTGCCAATGCCTAAAGCGGTAACAGTTGGCCCATTGGCGAGTTGTACGGTTTGCAGTTCTCCCGTTTGCACCATGACGTCCTGTTTCATTCATATCTGTTTACATGAGCCTAGTGTAGCGTTCTCTTCTCAGTCGTGGGAATTGCTCCCCAGTGGGGTGCGATCGCGCTCTACTGCCGATTCCAGCCTAGTCTAGGCTTGCGACCCAACAATGGCCGCGATCGCGCCCCTGTCATTTTTCCGGCGGGCGATTTTTACCTCACGCAATTTATCTGGCACCATTAGATCCAGCGTCGTTCGTTGCCTTGGCCGTTTTCCGCCCCTTAATTTTTCGACCGAATAGATTTCTATGACTACTCCTGATTTTTCGACATCGCCAAAAGCTTCTGCCAGTCAGGAGCCGCCGCCCCCCTTGGGCCTCCTCACGATGTTTCGCTTGGGCCTGTTTCAAATGGGCTTGGGCATTATGTCCTTGCTGACCTTGGGGGTGCTGAACCGGATTATGATCGATGAGCTGAATGTGTTGCCGTTTATTGCGGCAAGCGCGATCGCCATGCATCAGTTCGTTAGTCCGGCGCGGGTCTGGTTTGGCCAAATGTCTGACACCAAGCCCCTGTTTGGGCTCCACCGAACGGGGTATGTGTGGCTGGGCACCGCAGGCTTTACGGCGATCGCTTTTATTGCGCTGCAAGTGATCTGGCAGTTGGGGGGCAGTTTGCAAGCCACGGGCTGGAGCGGGCCAACCTACCTGTGGGCGGGGTTGTTGGCTTTGATCTTTGCGATTTATGGGTTAGCGCTGAGTGCCAGTTCCACGCCCTTTGCTGCGTTGTTGGTGGATGTCACCGATGATGACAACCGCTCCAAATTGATCGGGGTGGTTTGGTCAATGCTGATGGTGGGGATCGTGATTGGGGCGATCGTCAGTTCCCGCTTGTTAGAGCAACCGGATGTCTGTGGAGCCGCGATCGCGACCTACGATCCCTCCCAAGACGGCAAGGTCGCGAATATTGCGGCACTGAGTGCTACTGTGAATCCGGTGTTTATCACCATGCCGCTGGTGGTGTTTGGCCTGTCAATTTTGGCCACGTTTGGGGTGGAGAAAAAATATTCTCGTTATGCCAGCCGCTCCACGGCGATCGCGCGGGAAGATCAAATTACCCTGGGTCGCGCCTTAAAAGTCCTCACAGCCAATCGACAAACGGGCTTATTTTTCAGCTTTTTGCTTGTCTTGACCCTCAGTATCTTTATGCAAGATGCCGTGCTGGAACCCTACGGCGGCGAAGTCTTTGGGATGTGCATTGCAGACACCACCCGCCTGAATGTGCCCTTTGGCATGGGGACGTTGTTTGGCATTAGCGGCACGGGCTTTTTGCTGTTGCCCAGACTGGGGAAGAAAGCCACGACCCGCTTGGGCTGTTTCTGTGCAGCGGTGTGTTTTGGCCTGATTATCTTGGCGGGGTTCACGGCTAGTCGGGGGTTACTCTCTGGGGCCTTGTTTTTCTTTGGGCTATCGGCTGGGGTGATCACGGCGGGGGCAACCAGTTTAATGCTGGACTTAACCGCAGCCGAAACAGCGGGAACCTTCATTGGGGCGTGGGGCTTGTCGCAGGCGATGGCGCGGGGGTTGGCAACGGTGCTGGGGGGCACAGTGTTGAACATCGGCAAAGCCCTTTTTGCCACGCCGGTGCTGGCTTATGGGTTGGTGTTTACGTTGCAAGCAATTGGGATGTTAGTAGCGGTGTGGATGCTGCGGCGGGTGAATGTGCAGGAATTTCGCACCAGTGCCCAGTTGGCGATCGCAAAAGTGCTAGAAGGCGAATTGGACTAGGGGCAGACAGAATGACCGATTTTTGGGCCGAAATTTTAGCCTTTGCAGCAGCGACAACTCAGCGAGTAGGGGCACAACTTTTGCAAGATGTGGGCCAAGCCCAAGTGGATGAAAAAGGGGATGGTAGTTTGGTGACCCAGTGCGATCGCTGGGCTGATGCCGAACTCCGGGCCGCGATCGCCCAAGCCTTTCCCACCCACGGAGTCTTGAGCGAAGAAGTTGAACACATTTTCCCCAACACGGACTGGTGCTGGATTATTGACCCCATTGATGGCACCACCAACTTTGCGCGGGGTTTGCCCCTGTGGGGGATTTCCTTGGGGCTGCTTTATCGAGGCACTCCCGTCTTTGGGTACGTCCATTTACCCCCGTTGCAGCAGTCTTTTCACGGCTACTGGTACGGCGATTCTGGCCTCAGCGGCCCCACCGGAGCCTACTTGAACCACCGCCCGATCCACACCAGTGCAGCGGCTCCTTCTGGCAACCATTTTTTCAACCTCTGTGCCCGCAGTCTGGCGGTGCTGCAAAATCCCTTTCCGGCCAAAATTCGGATGTTGGGGGTGGCGACTTATAACGTGCTGACGGTGGCAGCGGGCTGGTCGCTGGGGGGCGTAGAAGCCACGCCTAAAATTTGGGATATTGCGGCGGTGTGGGCGATCGTCCAGGCCGCTGGGGGAACGTGGACGGCGTTGAGTGATCAGACCCTTTTCCCGCTAGAGCCAGGGCAGGATTACAGCCGTCGGCCCTATCCCACGTTGGTAACGAGTCGGGCCGAGTTGGTACCGGTGTTTTTGCCGTTGGTGCAGGCGATCGCGCCGCCGCCCTAGCCGTTGCCCCCGGCCCTGATTCTCGCCGCTTCCCCAAAAACCACGCTGGATTACCAATGATCTGATTTCCCTTCCCCTGTAAACTGTACCCAGTACTCTTTTATCTAGTTTGGGAGAACGCTCGTGGATTTGTCTCTGATTGCACCGCAGCCAAAACCCGGTTTGCTCAATGTCCTGATCGAGATTCCAGGGGGCAGCAAAAATAAATACGAGTTCGACAAGGATTTGAATGCCTTTGCACTGGATCGGGTGCTTTATGCATCGGTGCAATACCCGTTCGATTACGGTTTTGTACCCAATACCCTGGCTGATGATGGAGATCCCCTAGACGGGATGGTCATGATGGATCAGCCCACCTTCCCCGGTTGTGTGATTGCGGCACGTCCGATTGGGATGCTGGAAATGATTGATGGCGGCGATCGCGATGAAAAAATTCTCTGTGTACCCGACAAAGATCCGCGCTATGCCAATGTCAAATCCTTGGCGGATGTGGCACCGCACCGCTTAGATGAAATTGCGGAGTTCTTCAGAACGTATAAAAATCTTGAGAAAAAAGTAACCGAAATCTTAGGCTGGAAAGATGTTGATCAGGTTATGCCCCTGGTTGAGCAATGCATCAAGGCTGGCCAAGCCAAAGGTTAGACGCGGCCCCAACGCTGGGCACAGAGCTGGGGCTTATGTTGGCGACTACGTTACCTAAGCCCCGGCAAATGTAAAGAATTGTTGATTTTTGCACCTTTTCTAGCAGCTTTTACCCGATTGCCTTGTGCAAAATGGGAAATATACATCAGTAATGATCTGTAAATCATCCAGGGTGAGTGACGAACCTGCATCTCTCGGTTCTGGAATTAGGGTTCGACGATATGCAGCGCACATTCCTTCTTTCCAAAATCCATCACTGTAATCTCACGGCGGCCAATCTTGATTATGTCGGTAGCATTAGTATTGATGCGCTGCTACTGCAAGCTGCGGGTATTTTGCCCTACGAGCAGGTGCAGGTCGTCAACACTGCCAATGGTGAACGGTTGATCACCTATGCCATTGCGGCTCCGGCTGGTTCTGGTGACATTCAGTTGAATGGAGCTGCCGCCCGATTAGGGATGCCGGGCGATCGCCTGATCATCATGACTTACGGTCAACTCAGTGCGGAAGAACTCCAAACCTTTTCCCCCACGGTTGTTCTCGTTGACGACCAGAACCGACTGCTCAAAGTCCATCGGTACACAGACCTGCTAGAAAAGGCAAACATAACAGACAATGTCAGAGCTTGAATCCACTGTTTCCAACGAGGCCACCCAGTCCACCCAAGAGAGCCATCCCAACAGCGAGTTTGTGGTGCAATTTTGGGGCGTGCGCGGCAGTATCCCAGCACCTGGCAGCGAAACTGTTCGGTATGGCGGCAACACCTCTTGCGTTGAAATGCGTGTGGGGGGCAAGCGCCTGATTTTTGATGGCGGGACAGGGCTGCGGGTCTTGGGTAAATCCCTCCTCAAGCAGATGCCGGTGGAAGTGTATATGTTTTTTACGCACTCTCACTGGGATCATATTCAGGGGTTTCCGTTCTTTGTTCCGGCGTTTATCAAAGGGAATTGCTTCCATATTTATGGGGCGATCGCCCCTAATGGGGCCACCATGAAGCAGCGGTTGCATGACCAAATGCTCCATCCCAACTTTCCGGTTCCTATGCAGGTCATGCAGTCTGATCTCAAGTTTTACGACCTCTTGCCTGGAGATGTCATGCAGTTGGGAGACATTACGATTGAGACAGGTTCTCTCAACCATCCCAATACAGCAATGGGCTACCGCATCACCTATCAGGGGCGTACGGTGGTTTATGCCACCGATACGGAGCATTATTCCGATCGCCTAGATGAGAATTTGCTGCATTTAGCGCGCAATGCCAATGTTTTAATCTACGATGCGTGTTACACCGACGAGGAGTACCACGACCCCAAAGCGCCCAAGGTGGGCTGGGGCCACTCAACCTGGCAAGAGGGTGTGAAGATGGCAAAAGCCGCTGGCGTCAAGAAGTTGGTGGTGTTCCATCACGACCCCAACCACACCGATGACTTTTTGGATGATGTGGAAGCCCAGGTCGAAACGGTGTTCCCCAATAGTCTCTTGGCCCGCGAAGGCATGATTTTGCCAATCGTGTAAGTGGCGATCGCCAGCACATCGCCACTGGGAGCACACTAACAATGCACGTCACAGGCATTCACCATGTTGCGATTATTTGCTCTGACTATGCCCGGTCAAAGCAGTTTTATAGCGAGGTGTTGGGTTTTGCAGTAATTCAAGAAACTTATCGGGCGACCCGTGAGTCCTATAAGCTTGATTTGCGCGTAAATGCCACAACCCAGATTGAGCTGTTTTCGTTTCCCCAATCGCCAGCCCGGAGTAGCCAGCCAGAAGCCTGTGGGTTGCGCCATTTGGCGTTTGGGGTGACGGATTTGGAGGGGGCGATCGCGGAATTGGTCGCCAAGGGAATTCAGGTGGAGCCAGTGCGGGTCGATGAATTGACCGGAAAACGGTTTACCTTTTTTCCTGACCCTGATGGCTTGCCCCTGGAACTGTACGAAGCGTGAGCCAGGGGTGCGATCGCGGCAACGGCCCTAGCGGGGTTTGGTCGGAAACAGGTACCGAATCGAAATCATGCCCGACAGAAAGACCAAACCCACGATCGCGAGCAAAATGAATAGCCGCATCAGGGCACTGACAATCATGACACGCCTCATAGGATAAAAACGGTACGCGAAACACCGTGGCACCACATCACCTCAGGCGCTTCCTTTCAACCCTGCCAGGGCCAATTGGCCGTAGCGGGCGAGTGGGCAGGGGCGATCGCCATCTGGCCATCTCTGCCCCTGCGATCAATGTGATAGATGCCGCTGTGTCACGCTTGGTTTCACGATAAAAAGTCAGTTTGACGCTCCTGTGAACCGCTTGTTACGCTGGCTTGTCAACGCGAATGTATGCGCTGCAACAGTCAATTGGATGCGATCGGCACCGGGAAGGTGTCGGCACCGAAGCCAGGTTGGGAAAGCGGGCGATCGCCTAACCTGCATGATTCATAAGGATGAGGTAAATTTCTCCAAACCCTTCATTCATCGGCAATACCAGGAATGCTCAGAAAACCAGGCTGTATTTTCTGCGGTAGGGGCAATCCCTTGTGGTTGCCCTGGCCGATGCGGGTAGGCACAAGACCTACCCCTACCAATCCAATGGAATCCAATGGAAGTGAATTATCTAGGCTAGGCCAAAGCAGGCTGGTTAGACGTTGCCGCAGCTTTCTTCATGAATTGCAGCCCCTCCTCAGACGCATCAATCAGGATGGTGTCCCCTTCCATGAAGGCGTTCTCCAAAATCTTGGTGGCGATCGGGTTTTGCAACTCTCGTTGGATAGCCCGCTTCAGAGGACGCGCCCCATAGGTCGGGTCATACCCCACTTCGGCAATATAATTCTGGGCGGCGGCTGTAATCTCCAAGCGAATTTTTTGATCTGCCAACAACGCTTCAATCTTGCGAATTTGCAAGCCCACAATCTGGCTCAACTCACCACGACCCAAGGCATGGAAGATGATGATATCGTCAATCCGGTTTAAGAATTCAGGCCGGAAGTGTTTACGGAGAGCAAGCATCACCCGAGTTTGCATTTCTTCGTAGCGGGCATCGTCGCCGGAAATATCCAGAATATGGTCGCTGCCGATGTTGCTAGTCATCACGATCACCGTATTCCGAAAATCCACAGTGCGTCCCTGGGAATCAGTAATGCGGCCATCATCCAGCACTTGCAACAGGATGTTAAAGACATCGGGATGGGCTTTTTCCACTTCGTCAAACAGCACAACCGAATAGGGATGCCGCCGCACCGCTTCGGACAGTTGCCCCCCTTCTTCGTAGCCGACGTAGCCCGGAGGTGCGCCCACCAACCGCGCAACGGAATGCTTTTCCATGTATTCCGACATGTCGATCCGGACGATCGCGTCTTCGGAGTCAAACAAAAAGTTGGCCAAGGCCCGTGCTAACTCGGTTTTCCCCACCCCGGTTGGCCCCAAAAACAAAAACGAGCCGATCGGTCGGCCAAGATCTTTCATCCCGGCTCTAGCCCGCCGAATCGCCGCTGAGACGGCTTCTACCGCTTCGTGTTGGCCAATGACCCGCTCGTGCAAATGGTTTTCCAGACTGAGGAGCTTTTGCCGTTCTGATTCCAGCAGGCGCGTGACCGGAATTCCTGTCCATCGGGCGACAATTTCGGCAATGTCGGACTCTTCCACCTGTTCTCGCAGGAGGGTAGAACCGTGAGACTGAATCTCCAGCAGTTCGGCTTCCCGTTCTTCCCGTTCTCGCTGGACTTTTTCCAAATTGCCATACTTCAGTTGGGCCGCTTTGTTTAGATCGTAGGCCCGTTCGGCTTGCTCAATCTGGACGCGCAGTTTGTCTTCTTCTTCCTTCAGGTTTTTGATGCTTTCGAGCAGTTGTTTTTCGCCCTGCCATTGGGAATCGAGGGTGGATTTTTTGGCGGAGAGTTCGGTGATTTCGTGTTCAATTCGTTCGAGCCGATCCTTCGAGGCGCGGGTAGAGGCCAGCATCCCCAGTTGATCTTCGCCTTTGAGGGATAACTTTTCCATTTCCAGTTGCATTAAGCGGCGATCGATCACCTCAATCTCAACGGGTTTGGAGGTTATTTCCATTTTGAGTTGGGCGGCGGCTTCGTCCACCAGGTCGATCGCTTTGTCAGGTAAGAAGCGATCGCTGATGTAACGAGAAGACAACATCGCCGCAGCAACAAGGGCCGAGTCCGTAATTTTGACCCCGTGGTGCACTTCGTAGCGTTCTTTCAGGCCGCGCAGGATGGAGATCGTATCTTCTGGGGAAGGCTCGTTGACCAGGACTTGCTGAAACCGCCGTTCTAGGGCTGCATCTTTTTCGATGTATTTGCGGTATTCGTCCAAGGTGGTGGCCCCGATACAGCGCAACTCGCCCCGCGCCAGCATAGGCTTTAACAGGTTGCCTGCATCCATCGCGCCCTGAGTGGAACCCGTGCCGATGACAGTATGCAACTCGTCGATAAACAGTACGATTTGCCCATCAGAATGCACAACTTCTTTCAACACCGATCGCAACCGATCTTCAAAGTCGCCCCGGTATTTGGCCCCGGCAATCAGAGAACCCATATCTAAGGCAATCAGCTTGCGGTTTTTCAGAGATTCGGGAACATCGCCATTGACGATGCGCTGGGCCAGTCCTTCGGCGATCGCGGTTTTCCCCACCCCCGGCTCTCCAATCAACACGGGGTTATTTTTGGTACGCCGGGAGAGCACTTGCACCACCCGCCGGATTTCTTCATCCCGCCCAATCACCGGGTCAATCTTGCCAGACTTTGCTTGCTCGGTCAGATCGCGGCCATATTTTTCCAGCGCCCCATACCGAGATTCGGGGTTTTGGTCGCTGACTTTTTGGCTTCCGCGCACCTCTTTGATCACCCCTTCAAGCTTGCGATAGTCCACTTCGTAGGTTCGCATCACCCGGCTCCCCAGGCGGGGGTCGGCGGCAAAGGCCAGCAGCAAATGTTCGACAGAAATAAATTCGTCTTGGAACTTGGCGCGGGCTTCTTCGGCGCGATCGAGCATCACATCCAGGTTGCGCCCCAGATACAACTGTTCGCTGCTGGCGACTTTGGGCTGGCGACGGGTATAGTCTTCAATTTGTTGGAAAAACCGTTGGAGGTCGATCCCGGCTTTCGTCAGAATTTTGTTGGCCAATCCGTCTTGCTGCTCCAGCAGGGAAATCATCAGGTGTTCCACTTCGAGTTGCTGATGTTTGTAGCGACGGACAACATCTTGGGCCTGAACGATCGCTTCCCATGCTTTGTCAGTAAATTTGTTCGGATCGGTTGGCTGCATCTTTGGCTAAACGCTTGAATAAAGAAACAATAATGAGTAGAAATACAGGTACTCTGAGCTTTCAGTATAACCGAGCAATGGTCAGGGACTCACCGCCAAACGAGGTAAGAAAAATTAGGGCAATCATACGGCGATCGCGGTTTTCAGAAAAGCTCATAACAAGCGAATTGGCCCTATTTTTGTGGGCCTTTGGCGCACACGGGGCACCCCGTTGGAAGGAGGCTAAATCCTGGCAAGAGATAGATGCAAACCGGGGTTGACAAACGCTAGGCTAGAGTTAGTCAGGTTGATCGCCGCAGGGTTTGTGTTGTATGCCCATGAGCTGGAGGAGGCAAATATGCCGACGATCGAACGAAATAAAAAAGACACTTATCAACAACGTGCCCAGGCCCGGTTTAATAAGCTAAATGCTCAAATCGAAGCATATAAAGCGAGAGGCCAGCAGGTGAAAGCTGAGGCCACCATTCAATACTACGACAGGCTCGCTGATCTTCAGGTTAAGCGAGACACGGCCCAACGACAACTCAATGGGATTCGAGAGTCGGGTGAAGAGGCTTGGCAAGATCTGCGTCTAGGGTTTGAGCAAGCCTGGAGCGATTTGCTCTGTGCGTTTCAGCGGGTTCAATCCAGTCGGTAGTGAGGGCTGGAAAGATTCGGTGAGCAGATCTGGCCCTGTTGGTTGCCCGGTGGGTGAAGCTGGCTGGGTGATGTCACTCAGGGGCCAAAGAGCGGGGGATTGGTATGGCGATCGCGACCAATCCTCTGGCTTTTGACTGGGCTGGAAGGTCGGCAACTATCCAGCCCCCAACGGCTTAGGGCCACAGCCCTTTTTCTGTTAACCAGGCTTGATTGAACAGTTTGGATTGGTACCGGCTACCGCCATCACACAAAACAGTGACGATGGTGTGGCCGGGGCCGAGTTGTTTAGCTATGGCGATCGCGGCTCCCACATTGATCCCGACCGATCCCCCCATAAATAACCCATCTTTTTCCAAGAGTTGATAGATCACTCGCACGGCTTCGCGATCGTCAATCTGGATGGCATCATCCGCTGGGGCATCTGCCATATTGGCTGTGACCCGACTGTTGCCAATCCCTTCGGTAATCGAGTTGCCTTCTGCCTTTGGTTCGCCCGTTTTCACATAGCTATACAAACCACTGCCCATTGGATCGGCAACCACGCATTGAATCGCAGGATTTTTCTCTTTTAAGAATATTGCAACCCCCGCATAGGTGCCTCCTGTGCCCGTGGCTGCAACCCAGGCATCCACGCGGCCCTCAGTCTGGGCCCAAATTTCTGGCCCGGTTGTTGCATAGTGGGCTTGGCGGTTGGCTAAATTGTCAAACTGATTCGCCCAGATCGCATTTTCCAGTTCGCTGGCGACCCGCCCCGACAAACGCACATAGTTATCGGGATTGCTATAGGGTACGGCAGGCACCGTCCGCACTTCGGCCCCCAAGGTGCGGAGCAAATCGATTTTTTCCTGAGATTGGGTTTCAGGGATGATAATCAAGCATTTATAGCCCTTGGCGTTGCAAATGTGGGCAAGCCCAATGCCCGTATTCCCGGCGGTGCCTTCTACAACGGTGCCACCGGGTTTCAGTAAACCTTGCCGCTCGGCATCTTCAATAATGAATAAGGCGGCTCGATCTTTGACGGATCCCCCCGGATTTAAAAATTCAGCTTTGCCCAGGATTTCACATCCAGTTTCGTCACTAAAACTGTTGAGGCGAATGAGGGGGGTATTGCCGATCGCGCCTACAAATCCGGTTTTAATGTCCATGTTGCCGTTCTGATTAGTTCACTCTTTAAGATTTTGGCGCATTGGGGGCTTTGGGTCGAGTTCGCCAGGGCAGGATAGGAGGCAAAGTGGTGGGCCATGGGGCAGGAAATGGGTAGTGCTGGTTCCGGCGATCGCTCAGCGCCACAGAGTAAGCTGTAAATGTAACGAAATGCAAGCAACCGCCCCCAGAAAAGACCCGTAACGTGCTGTTCTCTTTGTTGGTCTTGTGTCAATGTTTGTGCGAACGAGAATTGAATGCAACCTTTGAACCCGCTGAACGCCGACCCCGCCTATGTGAGCAGCCAACTGCTTTGCACCTCTGATAGCCATCCTATTCGGGTCGATTTTTTGCCCACCCTGGTTTTGCCTTACCCCGGCAAACTGGGATTGACGATCGCCCCTGGCAAATGCCATCCGGGAATGCAATTTAACTGGGCCCGCGAACTCAATAAAGATCTGGAGCGGCTCCGCCAGCATTACCAAACTGATCTCCTCGTTTCTTTGATTGAAGCCGATGAAATGGTGGTGTTGCAAATTCCGAATCTACTGGTAGCCGTGGAAACCTATGGGATGCGATCGCGCTGGTTCCCCATTCAAGACTTCGGCACACCAACTTCTATGTCAGGGTTAGTTGACTTAGTGAACGAAATTTTAGCCGCAATCACAGCAGGAGATACCGTCGTGTTGCATTGTCGGGGAGGGTTGGGGCGCTCAGGACTGGTCGCTGCTGCGTGTTTAGTCACCCAGGGCTATGCCTGCGATCGCGCCTTTGCCCTAGTACGGGCGGCCCGGCCCGGCAGTGTAGAAACCTTAGCCCAAGAAACCTATGTGAAACAATTTCAGCAGGTGTGGGCTCAGCGCGATCGCTCTTTAGAATAGACACAGTAAACAACTCAATTGGCGTATGTCCCTCAAAAAATGTAGCGTTCTCTGGCCTAAGCACCTGCACCAACACTGGTTACCCCAAGGTTTCCTGGGGCCAAGCGTTTGTCATCCTAATGTTTTATTTTCTAAAGAAGTCAGGGTTTTCCTCGGCTGAACTTGAGATTTTCATCAAGAATGTTACTAAACATGATCATTTTAGCTTCTATATCAAGACTGTTTTATGGAAGGCAGCCCGATCTCGAATTCAAACCATCTACTGCTCAAACACCTATTCGATAACGGTGGGGAAACAGGCGCAATTATCCAAGCTTTTGACTGGGCTGCTACATCCATTGGCCCCATGCAAACTTGGTCTCAAAGCCTCAAGATTGCACTCCAAATTATCTTGTCCTCCCGCTTTCCCATGCAGATTTTGTGGGGGACAGATTACATCCAATTTTACAACGATGCCTATATTCCCATTGCGGGCAATAAACATCCAACCGGTATTGGGCAGCGAGGTGCAGAGTGCTGGGCCGAAGTGTGGGATTTTGCTGGGCCACTGCTTGACCGGGTGATGACAACTGGAATTGCAACCTGGTCTGAAGATCAATTACTAATACTCCAGCGAAATGGCTATCCTGAAGATTGTTATTTCACGTTTTCTTACACCCCAATTTGGACAGAAGCCGATATGGTGGGGGGCATTTTTGTCGCTGTGCATGAAATGACTCAAAGAATTCTGAGTGAACAGCGAGAACGGGAATTACATCTGGAAACCCAAAAAGCTAAGGAGGATGCAGACCGGGCAAATCAGCTTAAAGATCAGTTTTTAGCGGTTCTTTCCCACGAATTACGATCGCCCCTGAGTCCCATTTTGGGTTGGACAAGATTGTTGCGATCGCGGGAGCTTGATCAGGCAACGATTCATCAAGCGCTGGACACGATTGAACGGAATGCCCAGTTACAAGTTCGGATGATTGACGACTTGCTGGATATTTCGCGAATTCTCAAAAATAAATTGGAATTAAATATTTATGCTATTGCTTTAATTCCGCTAATTCAAAATGCGATTGAAACTGTGCGAGCGCAAGCCGAAGCCAAAAATATTGAAATTAAAATGGATTTTGATGCTGCGACCATTCAAGTTCCGGGGGATGCGCATCGGTTGCAACAAGTTTTTTGGAATTTGCTCTCGAATGCAATTAAATTTACTCCAAAAGATGGTCAAGTTTTCATTCAACTGCGGTACGATTCGCAGTTTGCCATTGTGCAGGTGATCGATACAGGCAGAGGCATCGCTGCTGAATTTTTACCCTACGTTTTTGAGCAATTTCGGCAAGCAGATAAGGCAACGACTCAGGTGTTTGGGGGGTTGGGGTTGGGGTTGGCGATCGCGAAACAAATTGTGGATCAACACGGGGGTATCATTCAAGTCAGCAGTGCTGGGCTAGGCCAAGGTGCAACATTTACCGTCCAGTTGCCGCGCCACACCGCCAGCCAATTTGCCCCACCCCCCCAAACGGATGAACTGGCGGAGGATGTTCTAACGCACATTCAAGTTTTAGCCGTGGATGATGATGAGGATAATCGCGATGTCTTGGCTCTAACGCTGGAGTTGTATGGTGCGACCGTGATCACAGCGGAGACGGCAACAGCGGCGCTCGCCTTGCTGAACACTCAACCGTTTGATCTGTTGATTAGCGATATTGGAATGCCCAATGTGGATGGCTTTATGCTGATCCAACAGGTTCGTGCCCATCCCCAGTTGGGAACCATTCCTGCGATCGCCCTCACGGCCTATGCCAGTAATCGCGATCGTCAAAGCGCTCTGGCGGCTGGCTTCCAGGCCCATTTACCCAAGCCCATTGACCCCACGGCCCTGGTCGCTACGATTCTGTCCCTCTTACCACAGTAGCCAGGGGCAGGGGGCACCCTGGTTACCCACCAATCTGCGACATGGTGCGGGCATAGCGGCCAGTGGTGCCAGAGTCCCGTTCTTTGTAGTTAATTTCCGGTTTCAGTGAGACTAATTCCTCCACTTGTTGCCGTATTTCGGGCAAGGGCACTCCGCCCCGTAGTTGGCTTTTGAGATCAAGCTGACCAGTTTCGTTTAAGAGACAGGGCCGCAACCAGCCATCTGCCGATAGGCGCATTCGGTTGCAGCGATCGCAAAAACATTCTGACATCTGGCTAATGAAGCCTACGGTACCTTTGGCCCCTGGTATTTGGAACACATCGGCGGGGCCGTTGCCCTGGACTGCGCCATCGGCTAGTCCCCACCGGGTACGGATGGCTTGGCGCAAGGTTTCGGACGCAATCCAGCCGCGATCGCCAAAGAGTTGGTCGTTCCCAATGGGCATAAATTCGATGAACCGAATATGCCAGTGGCGATCGATGCTCAACGCGGCGAGATCGAGTACTTCCGTATCGTTCACCCCCGGAATCACCACCACATTCAGCTTGAGCGGGTTGAACCCCACGCGATGGGCGGCCTGAATCCCAGCCCAGACTTGCTGCCAGCGCGATCGCCCCCGATTCCCCGTGATCTGGTCGAACACCTCTGGTTGCAGCGAATCCAGGCTGATATTAATCCGGCGTAACCCCGCGTCATAGAGATCCTGGGCTAAGTCGGCTAGCTGAAAAGCATTCGTGGTCATGGCCACGTCTTGAGTTTCGGGGAGTTGGGCGATCGCCCGGACAATCTCCACCACATCAGGCCGCAGCAAGGGTTCGCCGCCTGTCAGCCGAAAGCGGGTAAACCCAACTGGAATAAACACCTCGCGCAACAACACCAGCAATTCTGACGGGGTGAGCCAGTCTTGTTGGAGCACGTAGGCTAAGTCCGTTCCTTCCGGCATACAGTACTGACACCGGAAATTACAGCGGTCAATCAGGCTAATACGAAGATAATCAATCGGATTCATGCCCTCATTGTGCCGGATCTTGCCAGAATGCTTCAATCACACTGCTTGAATCGTCCAGTTTGAAGCATCCCGTGTGCAACATCTAGCTTCAGGCTCCAACTTGAAATCGATGAAAACGGGTGAATCGCGGGCAAATGGCAAAAACGCGACCTAAGATCGCACGGGCGTGACTAAAAATGCTTCTAATTCGGCTTTAAAGATGTTTTGCCAAGCGCCAAACCGCCGCGATCGCTGCTGTTCCCATTCTGTTTCCAAGTCATTGCGAATGGTGGTTGTCATGCCTTGGAAAGAGAGCTGTTTACCCAGGGCGATCGCCGTTTCAACTCCGTGCACCAAAGCCAGGATCGCTTCAGCATCGGCTTGCTTCACCCAGAGCAAATCAACAATGATGGTTTCAGTCGCCAGTTCGATCGCTTCTTGCAAAGCCCGCTGAAAATGCCGTCCGTTTTCCAGGATCAGATCTCCGTTGGGTTGCAGGATGATCGTCGGCAGACATCCATCTAGCCCGCTGACGGGCACTTCGGGAGTAAGAGTAGACAGACTGATTGCTTGCATAATGACCTCTGGTAGGGGTTAGGCCCGGAGGAACCGCGAGGGGCAACGGTGAAGATTTCCTTTACAACCTAACTTTCCTTAGCGTGACTTAGTTTTATGCAAATCGGTTCGCTTTGTGTCACAACATACCTGTGTTTGTGATCGAGGCTAGCGCTGATATCGATCAAGGGTTGGAGTGATTTAGATTCGATTAGAGCGTGATTTGGATCTGGCGATCACTCTGTATTGCTCACAAGTTTCAGTGATTTAAATTACATCCATAATGTGTGTTTTGCGTAGGTCGCTTCTAACTTAGCGCAGTCCTTTCCACCTCAATGCATTCAGAACCATTTCACCCCCGAAAATAGAGAAAGATGTTGTTTGGGTGTGCGCTCATGGTTCCTCCTCGTGCTGGGTATACTTTGCCTGTGTTTGCGTGTGCCGGGGCGATCGCGGCTTTGCACCAATTGCGCCAAACCACCGTTGGGCCAACAGTCCCAGTCCAGCTCCTTGAACCCGCGATCACTGCCGAAATTCCCATCGAGCAAGTGGCCCGCCTGTCTGACCGGGCGGCCCTCGCCATCACCCGGAGCGATCCTGGCGACAACTTGGATCTGACGCGAGATACCCCAATTTGGGCGATCGTGGAATGGGCTCCTGCAACGCAGACAACGCCCCTGGCCATTCTCGGTGGTGAAGGCATTGGTAAACTGACCACGGGGGCACCCGCCATTTATGCCTATGCCCAGCGCCTCTTCCACGCAAACTTGGAACCCTGGTTGACCCCCTCTGACCGCATTCAAGTCACCATTGTGTTGCCAGAGGGGCGATCGCTGGCCCAACGCACATCGAATGCGGCGTTTGGGGTGGTTGAGGGGTTGTCGTTGCTGGGGACGACTGGCATCGCCCAACCATTAAGTGCGCCCAGCCAACTAGAAATCTATCGCGCGATGTTGCGAGAACAGGCAGCACAGGCGAGTTGCCTGGTGTTTTGCGTGGGGGAAAATGGGCTGGATTTGGGTCAACAGTTGGGCATTCCCCGCGATCGCCAGATCAAGACAGCAAATTGGTTGGGGCCGATGCTGGTGGAAGCGGGCACCTTGGGGGTGACCTCGCTCCTCTTGTTTGGCTACCACGGCAAATTATTAAAACTAGCCGGGGGGATTTTCCATACCCATCACCATGTGGCCGATGGTCGCCTGGAAATTTTGACGGCGCAGTGCGTCAAGGCGGGTTTACCCCTGGCTGAGTTGCAAACGATTTTGGCCTGTGCCACGGCTGAAGAGGGTTTGCGCTATCTCCGGCAACTGGATCAGGCTGGCACCCAATGGACGCAGCAGGTCTACAGCGCGATCGCCGCTACGATTGATCGACGGACGCAGACTTACATTCACACCCATAGCCAAGCAACAGTGATCGTCGGTACAGTACTCTTCGATCGCGATCGGCGCATCATCATTTGTAGTGAAACAGGCAAAAACTTACTGCAGAGAGACTTGAGTGTCGAGTTAAAATAGAAGGATTAAGCTTGAATATTTGTAACTTTTCTACTTCAAAACTTTCTTTTGTAGACACCGATACAGTTTATTCATTACACACTCACTAAGGATTTTGTGGTGACTCTACAAACTCAGCAAGCAACTTCACAAGCTCCTGACCCTGTTTCCACTGAGGGTCTCAACCGCCAAATGATCGTCATCCTCGATTTTGGTTCTCAATACTCTGAGCTGATTGCCCGCCGCATTCGAGAAACGCAAGTCTATTCAGAGGTGTTGTCTTACCGAACTCCCGTTGAGCACCTAAAGAGCCTCAACCCCAAAGGGATCATTTTGTCCGGTGGCCCTAGCTCGGTGTATGACCAGGGTGCTCCCCACTGTGACCCTGAAATCTGGAACTTAGGCATTCCAATTTTGGGTGTGTGCTACGGGATGCAATTGATGGTGCAACAACTGGGCGGCGGTGTGGAGCGTTCCGATCGCGGTGAATACGGCAAAGCCGCGCTGTTTATTGACGATCCCACTGATTTGTTGACCAATGTGGAAGAAGCCTCGGTCATGTGGATGAGTCATGGGGATTCGGTGACAACGTTGCCGCCCGACTTTGAGGTTTTGGCCCACACGAACAATACGCCCTGTGCGGCGATCGCCCATCACGCCAGAAAGCTGTACGGGGTGCAGTTTCACCCGGAAGTGGTGCATTCAGTGTATGGGCAAGCCTTAATCCGCAATTTTGTGTATCACATTTGTGATTGTGAACCCACCTGGACAACGGAAGCTTTTGTGGAAGAAGCGATTCGGGAAATTCGGGGTAAAGTTGGCGATAAACGGGTACTGCTGGCCCTTTCCGGTGGGGTCGATTCGTCTACCCTGGCGTTTCTGTTGCACCGGGCGATCGGCGACCAGTTAACCTGCATGTTCATCGACCAGGGGTTCATGCGGAAGTTGGAACCCGAACGGTTGTTGAAACTGTTTAACGAGCAGTTCCACATTCCCGTGGAGTACGTCAATGCCCGCGATCGCTTCCTCACTGCGATCGCCGGAATCACCGATCCCGAAGAAAAACGCAAACGGATTGGGCACGAGTTCATTCGCGTGTTTGAAGAAGAATCCAAACGCCTCGGCCCCTTTGACTATCTGGCGCAAGGCACGCTCTATCCCGACGTGATCGAATCGGCGGATACCAACGTGGATCCCAAAACGGGGGAACGTGTTGCCGTCAAAATCAAGAGCCATCACAACGTCGGTGGCTTGCCCAAAGATTTGCGCTTTAAGTTAGTGGAACCGCTACGGAAACTGTTCAAAGATGAAGTGCGCCGGGTGGGTTTATCGATTGGATTGCCCGAAGAAATTGTGAAGCGCCATCCCTTCCCTGGCCCCGGCCTGGCCATTCGGATTTTGGGCGAAGTCACGGATGAACGGCTTAATATCCTGCGGGATGCCGATTTGATCGTGCGCCAAGAAATTAACCGGAATGGTGTTTACAACGACTACTGGCAAGCCTTTGCGGTGTTGTTGCCAATTCGGAGTGTGGGCGTTATGGGCGATCAGCGCACCTACGCTTATCCCGTGGTGTTGCGGTTTGTTTCCAGTGAAGATGGCATGACCGCAGATTGGGCGCGGGTGCCCTACGATCTGTTGGAACTCATTTCTAACCGGATTGTGAATGAAGTGCGGGGCGTGAACCGGGTGGTGTATGACATCACATCTAAGCCTCCTGGCACCATCGAATGGGAATGATCTAATTTTTGGTGACCTAAATTTAATACCATCCTTGTTTCCGGTTTTCCACAATGCACAGCAACCTGTGGGAAACCGGAACTTTGCTGTGGAAAACTACAGCAAGTTGTTTCCTGCCTCTGTGGAAAACTGGCGCGGCAATTGAGGGCGGGTACGGAGGCGATCGCCCGAAATCCCGGCCACTCCTGGTTAAAAAATACTCTGAACAGGCGATTTAATCGGCTTTCCCTGTGGAAAACACGGGCACTCCGTTCATTGGTGATTGCCGAATTGGTGGTCTAGCCTGCATTGTTCATCACGATGCGGCAAACTCTTCAAAACCTCTGCCCCATCAGCAATATCGGATCGTTCAGAACCACAGGCTGTCTTTTTCGCGGTCGGGGCAATTCCTTGTGGGTACCCTCACCGGAGGCGGCGGACACAAGAGCCGCCCCGACGAATTCATCGGTGGTAAAGTATCCAGGCTAGCACTGGGCGATCGCACTAACGGAATTGAGGCAGAATCGGTGCCTCCTATACCCACGGGGGAATGTCGTTACCGCTGACAGCCTGTTCAACGACGGTGACTTCGCCCATCTCCTCGGTGAGCACTTGCAGCCGCACCACGCGATCGCTCATATCATCTAACGGGGTTTCAATAATCTCGTGGGAGAGGTTGCCCAAACAACTCAAGAGCGTCCGTAGATGGGGGGTACTTTCACCGCTATCCAGGTAAACCCGTTCACTCAAGCTGTTCAACCGTTTCCACGTCAAGAACAGTTTGACCGTGAGTTGTTCCAGTTGGGCCGCCTGATTCACCAAGTCTGCTGTGGCACTCAGACAACCAATCCGCAGAGCTTCTTCCAAAGCCAATTCCAAATTCAATGAACCGTTGGACAATGCCTGTACTCGTGCGGCAGCTTCCAGATATCTGGCTAAATAGCGAGCTTCAGCAGTGACTTGTTTTACTGTGTCCGTATCGGGGGTTTCGGCGACGGTTTCCCGGATGCTCACCTGATGGACTTCAGGCAATTTCTCCATTTCTTTGACCAGTGGTGCCAGATACCGGGTCGGGATGGTGTGATCCGCTGCTTTTTCCCGCAGGGCTTCGGGCAGCAAATCGGAGGTCATGGCAGTCCAGTCGTCGGAGAGTTGCCGGACTTCTCGCCGGGTGATGCGATCGCCCCGTTTGGCGGCATCGCTAACCAGTTGTTGCACTTCTGGGGCCGATTGAGCCGTTTCCACAAAGGCCCGCTTGCTGAAATGGTTGACATCTTCCGGTTCGAGAAACCCACCGTCAATCAAGGTATCGGCACTATTGGCCAGTTCAATCAACGCATAGGCTTGGCTTTTGCTGATTTCCCGATCTTTGAGCCAGTTCAAAAAGCCCGTTCCCCGACCGTCGCCCTGCCGTTTTTGGCGATCGCGCACTGTCATTAAAATGCGACCGCGCCAGATATCCGTTTGCAAATCAAAGCGATCGCAGACCTGCCATGCTTGCTCGATCTGCTGTTGAAATTCAGGTTCTGGAATGCGATCGTCTTCTGGGTCGGGCAGTTGAAAACTCAGGTCGCCCCCAGCCGGCAAAATGGCTGGAATCAAGTCAGGAGAATCAGTTGGAAGGGTACCAGTCATCAATACCGTCTGAACACAGCCGCATCATTATTACACGGTCACGGTCACGACCAATAGACTGCGACCAAGTTTAATGTTTTGGCCTGGGGATGGCCATCGACCTGGTTAATTTTCCGGTAGCTTATATTGGCTCACAATCCGCTTGGCGTACTCTGGCACCTGCGCTTCCAGAGTTTCTGGGTGATTGCGCTTGACGTAGAGGTAGTTGCGCGTGAAGTGAGAATCGATGGAAAACCGGGCGTATTCCAACCCCTTTGGCCCAACTCGCTCAATGACAACCCCCATGAGTTGCGCGGCCCACATCGGTAAGGTAACCCCTTTGTCGTAAGCGGGGATACTTTGCTGCACAGCGGCATGGCGATCGCCCTTGGAACTCACCGGCTGAGTTTCGATCTGGTCATTCACCAAATCCAGCATTTCCTGGCCGCGATCGTTCCGCACCACAATCCACTGCCACCCAAAGGGGGCACCCATGTACCCCACGACCAGATCGGCCAGGGAATTCACATAGTCAAAACAACTCATGCACGACGGCGCAAACACATCTTTGAGTTGGTTGGTTTTCAGGCCAAAGAAGGGGACGGTTTCTGTGGAGCCATCCATGTGCTTGAAATGCACACGAAAATCTTGCATAAACTCGTAGTACACCACAGTTTCTGGCGATCGACTGGTGGTGTCTAGAAACTTTTGCAAGCCCTCACGGGTGACGTTGTCCACGCAGGGGGTGCCCAAAACGTACAGCTTTTCCAGGCCCAGTTTTTGCTCTACGGTGCGCAGGGCTTGGATCTGACAGCCGACACCAATGACTAACAACCGCTTGAGACCGGATTGCTCAATTTCTTCGAGTACCGAAAGGTTGGGCGAGAGGGTGGGTTTGTTCACGCGGGCGGCCAAAATTTCTTCTGGCGTGCGAGCAATGATGGGTTTGGGCTGAAAGCGATCGCGCTCCGTATTTTGGACGCAGACGACCCCTTCGACCCAGCCCCGATTCAGCATTTCAATGGCGATCGTGCTCACGATACCAGTCCACTGGGCACCGGGAATCGGCTCCAACTTGCGGGCGGCCATCATGCTTTGATGCACCCCAAAGTACACATCGTCTGCACTGTCTAAATTCCGACTCCGCCCGTGGGCCACCGTCTCCATCTCGGCAATGTGCTGGTTCAAGAAGGCACACGCCTCTTTGACGTAGTGAATATAGTAGGTGTCACACAGACCACACTCGCTACACAGCTCTTTGGCCGGACGGCGACTGGTGGGCTTGAGGGCTTTGGCTTTCTTATGTTTGAAAGAATCGGAGTTAGAAGATTCTGAGACAACGGAAGTCATTGAAAACGAGTTCTATAAATGCCTGATCCAACAATACCGCAGTCGGGGGAAGCGGTGTTAGATCGCGCTGGCCTAGATTGCCCTCGCTCAGATCGCTTGAATCCATTCTTTGACTTCGTACGCTGTCCACACGCCGTTTTGCCAGTAGGGGTCGCCCTCAATCAGGCTCCGAACGGTGGCTTCGTCGGGGGCGTCGTAAATCCCAAAGCACCGCGTGAGGTCTTGGGTGGGGCCAAGGGTGAGCAAGATCCCGTCAGCTTTTTGTTGGTGCAACCCATCGAGATGGGCTTGGCGGTGGGGGGCACGTTTTTCTAGCACGTCAGCGCAGTAGGTGCCCTGCATGATGTATTTCGGCATGGTGAATTTCCTTGAACAAATCGTGATGACAAATGGCGATCGCGCTAACTTCTCAGCTCGACTCGGAACTTGTCTACCAGGGCCTCGCGGACTTTTTGATGCACGGGTTCAATCTCTTCGTCGGTGAGGGTGCGATCGCTGGCCCGGTAAACTAACCGAAACGCCAGACTGCGCTGCCCCTCTGGGACGTTTTTGCCCGTGTATTCATCAAAGAGTTCGACGGTCTCCAGCAACTTGCCAGCGGCTTTGCGGATGACCCGTTCCAGTTCGGCAACAGAGACGGTAGTGGGCACAAAGAAGGCCAAATCGCGATCGGAGGGCGGGAAGGTGGAATAGGGACTGAACGTGCTTGGCAAGGAGGGGCCATCAGTATCGATTTGTTCCAGCAACACTTCTAAGTCCAATTCAAAAGCGTAGACCTCAGCAGAAAACCCTCGCTCTAACCGTAGTTGAGGATGGAGTTGGCCAAAGGTACCTAGCCGGGTGCCCCGCAACCAGAGAGAGGCGGTGCGTCCGGGATGGAAGCGATCGTCCCGGCGATCGGGCTGATATTCTACGGCCAGGGAAAGCCGACTGAAAACACTTTCGAGTAAGCCTTTGGCTTCGTACCAGGTGATGGGTTGGTCGCGCCCGCTGCTGACCCATTTGCCCTGGGTGGGGTCGCCTCCAAAAATCCCGGCGATCGCGTCGGCTTCGCTCAGGCCATCTTCATCCGACCAAAATACCCGCCCAATCTCAAAGGCATTCAGGGGGCCATTGCCTTGCTCCAAGTTGTACTGAAACGCATCAATTAACCCAGTGAGCAAATCCGTCCGCAAGGCAGAATAGTCGGGGAACAGCGGATTGGACAACACCACCTGCCGTTCTTGGCCCGGTTTGACCAGAGAATAGTGGGCTACTTCTGTGAGGCCAACGGCACGGCAGACTTCCCGGAGTTTGCGGCCAAAGGCTTGCTCCGGTGACAAGTAGCCGGGTTCGGTTTTTTCGGGCAAGGTTTCGCAGAAATTGTTGTAGCCATAGACCCGTGCAATTTCTTCGATGAGATCAATCTCCCGTTCCAGGTCACGATAGCGATAGGGGGGAACCGTGACATTCCACACGCCCGCAGCATTGAGGGGCGACAATTCACACCCTAAGGCCCGGAGGATGGGTTCGACTTGTTCAGCGGTGAGGTCAACCAGGTCATCGCCAGCGGTGACTGGGCCTAAAATTTGATTCATGCGTTCCAGGCGCAATTCAATCGATCGCGTCATGGTTGTGCTGCTGCGGGTATCCACTTTGGCTTGGGTGGTGATCGTGCCGCCCGTGAAGTCGGTTAACAAAGCCAGGGCGCGGCGGCAGGCAATTTCAAGTTCTGCCTGGTTGACTCCCCGTTCATAGCGGGCTGAGGCTTCGGTGCGGAGACCTTGCGATCGCGCCGACCGCCGAATGGCTGCCGAGTCAAACAAGGCGGCTTCCAAGAGTAAGTTTTGGGTACCAGCGTGGACTTCGGTGGCTTCACCGCCCATGACTCCGGCCATCGCCACAGGCTGGTCGTTGGCCGTAATCAACAGGGCCGCTTCGCTCAATTTCCGCGCCTGACTATCCAGGGTGGTCAGGGTTTCCCCCGCTTTGGCAAAGCGCACCCCAAGTTGCAAAGGCTGACCTTGGCTAAGGGCTTCCAGGCGATCGCGGTCAAACGCATGAAGGGGTTGGCCCCATTCCAGCAAAATGTAGTTGGTAATATCCACCACGTTGTTGATGGGCCGAATACCTGAGGCTTGCAACCGTTGCTGTAACCAGGCTGGCGACGGGGCGATCGTCACATTGTCAATCAGTGTCCCAATATAAGTCGGACAGGCTTGGGCTTCTCCAATTTTGAGCGTTAGCACTTTGGCATCGGCGGCCAGCGCAAAGTCTGGTGGTTCGGGCAAATGGAGCTGTGCCCCTGTCAACGCGGCGACTTCCCGCGCAATCCCGACCATACTAAGCGCGTCGGCCCGGTTAGCGGTGGAAGTCAGGTCTAAAATCACATCTTCCAGCCCGAGCAAAGGCCGCACATCCATCCCCGGTTTTAGATCGGGTTGCGTAAAACTGTGAATTCCGTCTGATTCTTTAGTCAGGCCCAGTTCAGTGAGCGAACAGATCATGCCTTCCGAGCCGACTCCCCGCAGTTTAGCTGGCTTGATCTTCAAGCCTTTGTCCCCCACGTTGGGTAAGAAGGTGCCAAGCGTCGCAACGGGAACATACAACCCTGCTTTGACATTGGCCGCGCCACAGACAATGGTGGACGGTGTATCTGTGCCAATATCCACTTGACAGACGCTCAGTTTATCGGCATTTGGGTGTTGATCGCGCTTCAGCACCTTGCCAACCACAACGCCATCGGCCCAAGTCCGCCGATCTTCAATATCTTCCACCTCGAAACCAGCCATCGTCAGCATCTCCGCTAACTCTGCTGCTGGCATCGAAATATCAACCAGCTCTCGCAACCAGTTCAAAGAAATACGCATGAATGCCTTTAGCCTAACGACGTTCGCCAACCTATTCTATCCCGTTACCCTGTCCGGCTTTTGCGATAAACTCTCCCAAAAATACCTTTACACTATGAATATTCGCGAGTTTTCTGACTTCGCGGCGGCTCTGTTGTATAGGATTGAAAGAACCCTATTATTGAAAGCACAATACTGTTACCCTGGTCGGGCTTTTGGGCATCTTAACCATAGGAATGTGTTGAAACAGACGCGGCCTACCCGTAGAAGTATGGGTATTTATGAATCCTTGAGGTTAAACACGGCTTAGCTTTAGTGATTCTTCAAGTGAGTTCCCGCAGGAACGCCCAACCTTTCCCCCCCGCTTACTGCCGATAATGGAAGCAGTTGAGCATCGATTTAACCTAGCAGTTGATAAGCGAGTGAAGCTGAATGAGCTACTGCTTGAACCCAGCCTGTTCTAATCCCCAAAATGTGACCCAGACTGAAGTTTGTCAGGCTTGTGGTTCTAAGTTACTATTGCGCGATCGCTATCGCATTATTCAAGCTCTGGGTCAAGGGGGGTTTGGCGCAACCTTCCTAGCAATGAACGAGAGTTTGCCTGGAAAGCCGGGTTGTGTAATTAAGCAACTGCGACCCAATGCGAGTGCTCCCCACGTATTGGAAATGGCTCGGGAACTCTTTAAGCGAGAGGCTGAAACCCTGGGGCGCATTGGGACTGATCCTCGGATTCCGTCTCTGTTGGACTATTTTGAGGAAAACACAACCTTTTATCTCGTCCAAGAATATGTCAGTGGCTCCACTCTCCAGCAAGAGATTAAACAAGATGGCCCCTTGCCAGAGCTGAGTGTCAAAAATTTTCTGAGTGAAATTTTGCCCGTCCTCCAATACATTCACGATAACGGGGTGATTCACCGGGATATTAAGCCTGCCAACATCATTCGGCGATCGCAGGATGACAAGCTGGTGCTGATTGACTTTGGGGCGGTGAAATATCGCAGTAGCCAGGAATCGAATACTAACTCTGACCAGACAGCGCTGACTTCCTACGCGATCGGGACTCCGGGTTTTGCCCCGCCGGAACAGATGAGTATGCGTCCGGTTCCCGCCAGCGATATTTATGCCTTGGGCGTAAGCTGTATCTATTTATTGACGGGTAAATCTCCCAAAGAGCTGAACTACGACCAAATGACCGGGGAATTACTCTGGGAACGGCACGTCCAGGTGAGCCAGCATTTCACCGATATCCTCAAAAAGATGCTGGACTTAGACCCCAAGCGGCGGTATCGGACGGCGATGGAGGTCTACAATGCGCTGGATCTGGAAGACCATCTAGAAAGTCTAGCCAAAAGCATGACCAATGTGGATGCCCGCACCCAGGCGATGCCGACCCGCAAAGGCCCAGACTATCGTTCCGCAGATGCGACTGGTGGCGGTGTTTCCCCGGCTTCCCGGTTAGCGATGGCTATTCGTAACCGCCAAACTCGGTTTGATTCGACCAGTACTCAATCTGGTTGGTCACGGGGGCGACCCGCCGATTCGGGCCGGATGTATAGTGGTGCAGCGTCCCGAGGGCGAAACTCAGCGGGGCGCGTTGACAACAGCGCGGGGAAAAAGAAACCACCTGCCCGGATGGATGCCGATGGGGTGTTGAGTTATTACGTGAAAGGGCGGCGTGATTTTGCTAGCCACGATTTGCGATCGCTGGTTTTACCCAAAGCGACTTTAGCCGGGGCCAATTTCCATCAATCTAATCTGAGCAAAATTAACCTGCAAGGTGCAAACTTGCACGATGCCGACTTTGGGCGGGCAAACCTGACCCAAGCGAATTTACGGGATGCCACGTTGTCCAAAGCGTACATGAGTAATGCGGATTTAGAAGGGGCCGATTTGCGGGGGGCCGACTTGAGTGGGGCTTACTTGCTCAATGCCAACCTCCGGGGCGCGAACTTGTGTGGGGCAAATTTGGCTGGGGCCAAAATGACGGAGGAACAGTTAGCGATGGCCCGGACGAATTGGATGACGATTCGGCCTAGTGGGAAGCGTGGCATTTGGTAATGGGTGGGCCTGGGGGTGAGCCAGAGCGATGGGTGCAGGAGCGGCGAATCGGGGTGGAGGGCTAAGGATTTGGATAGCAGGTCGTCTTCCGGGTTCAACCTGTTACCCAGGGCGATCGCAAGCTAGTGCCGCTCTGGGGCGGAACGCTTGGAGTCATAACGCGCAGTTGCCATTGTGAGATCGTTGATGAGTCTCAAGATCTATGGTTGGGAGCTACTCTATGCCCTGCTGCTAGCTGGCGCAACGATGCCTGCAACCTCGGCCCAAATTGTCCCCGATCGCACCCTTCCAACCAATTCTGTTGTGAGTCCGGGGTGTCTCCAATGCATCATCACCGGGGGCACAACCCAACAACAGTATTTATTCCACAGCTTCCAAACCTTCTCGGTGCCGACGGGGGGAGTGGCCTGGTTTAACCATGCGGCAGGGATTCACACCATTTTGGCTCGGGTCACTGGGGGCCAACCATCCACGATTAACGGCTTAATCACGGCCAACGGAGCAGCCAATCTGTTCTTCATCAATCCGAGTGGCATTCTGTTTGGGCCAAATGCTCAATTGAATCTTGGGGGTTCATTTTTAGCCAGCACGGCCAGCAGTTTCCACTTTGCAAGTGGAGGTGAATTCAGTGCAGTCCAGCCCCAGGCTCCGCCACTCTTGACCATGAACATGCCCATTGGGTTGCAGTTTGGGCCAACGCCGGGGGCGATCGCGAACCAATCCCAAGCCAAAATTCCGGGATTTGCCCAACCCGTGGGCTTAGCCGTGCGACCGGGCCAAACCCTGGCGCTGATTGGGGGCGATGTGACGTTGAATGGCGGAAATTTGACGGCTTTTGGGGGCCGGGTGGACGTGGGGAGTGTGCAAGCCAACGGTCAGGCGACTATCCTGCCAGGGGCCACTGGGTTTCAGGTTGCCTATCCCGCCGTGCAAGCCTTCGGGGCGATTCAACTGAACCAGGGGGCTGAAATTAATACCAGTGGGTTTCCGGGTGGGCCAATTCAGCTTCAGGGGCGATCGCTTGCATTGGCGGAAAATGCGCGGATCGTGTCGTTCAATTTTGGCAATCAGCCGGGGGGCGCGATCACCGTGAATGCGACGGAAGCCGTTGAGTTAACTGGGGTTGGCAACTATGCCCAGCGCCTTCAAGAACTGGCGAGTGGCACCCTTGACCCGGCGGTTGTCCGTAATGTCATCGCCACGTTGTCTGCTGGGCCAAGTGCGGCGGGTGATGTCATTATCAACACCCAACGGCTGACTTTACAGGATGGGGCCGCGATCGCCAGCGTGACGGGGGGCGCAGGGGCCGCAGGCAATTCCATCATCAATGCCAGTGAATCGGTCGAACTCAGCGCTTCGCCGTTTTTTAATGGAACTTTTGTGCGATCGACCGGGGCCGGGGGCGATTTGACCATTAACACAAAGCGCCTTGTGGCTCGGGATAATGCCGAAATTTCTACTGCCACCTTTGGTACTGGGAAAGGGGGCAATTTGACGGTTAATGCGACCGATAGCATCGAATTGGTGGGGGCGGTGCCTATTCCGGCTCCGGCTTTGAATGGGGTCTTTGTCACGGGGATTTTTGCGAACGGGGCCGCGCCCGGTGGGGGTGAAGCGGGGAACCTCCGGCTGAGCACGGGGCGGTTGGTGGTGACGGATGGAGCGCAAGTAGGGGCGGATACAAACAATTCCGTGACTCAAGGGGGTGGGGGCAATATTACCGTCCAGGCCACCGAGGCGATCGTGCTAACGGGGCGATCGCCTGGAACCAATGCCCCCAGTTTGATTACGGCCTCTGGGGTGAACCAGGGGGGGACGATCGCGATCGCGACTCCCAGGCTGACCCTCCAAAATGGGGCAGGCGTTAGTGTTCGGAGTAATGACAGTGCGGGGAATATCGAAATTGCGGCGCAACTTTTCCGCCTGGATAATCAAGCTTTTTTAGAAGCGACATCTCGGTTGGGGGCGGGGGGCAACATTCGCATTCAAGCCGGCAACCTGATTTTGCGGCGCAATTCAACGATTAGCACCAGTGCTGGATTAGTGGGCGGCAGTGGCAGCGGTGGGAACATTCGGATTAATGCCACGTTTGTGATCGCGGATCTGACGGAGAATAGCGATATTCGGGCCAATGCATTTGCGGGCAGTGGAGGCCGGATTGATATTACGGCGCTGGGGGTGTATGGGTTACGGTTTCGGCCCCTGGAAACCCAATTTAGCGATATTACGGTCAGTTCCCAGTTGGGCATCAGCGGGACGTTCACCATCAATACGCTGAATACGGATCCAAATCGGGGGTTGGTGACGTTGCCGGTGAATTTGGTTGATCCCAGCGATCGCATTGCCACAGGGTGTGCTCCAAGCCGCACCGCAGGAAACAATAAATTTGTGGTGACGGGCCGGGGGGGCTTGCCGACTCGACCAGAGGAATGGGGGGGCGATCGCCCGCTGGTGGCCCCCACAGAACTGGCCCACTTTCCGGGTGTGCCTGCCTCGCCAGTAACTAATGCTAGCCCAGCGACCAAAATCCACGGCCTAGAGCCTGCCCCGCTGACAGAAGCCCAGGGTTGGGCGATCGCGACCGATGGCAGCATTTATCTCGTTGCTCAAACTGCGACAGCCACCGAAGCAATGGGGCCGCCGACCCCACCCTGCCAGTTTGGCCCCTGAGTCTGGCGCGATCGGACGTTTTTTTGCGGTTAGGAGGGTGTATGCAAGTAGGCTCACACTTTTGTTGCGCAAAGTAGCCCAAAGCGAACGACCCCAGTTTTATACCCACGTTGCATCAACCCCAGGGATAACGCCGCCTGGATCGTCGTCCAGCCCGAAAACAGCACACCCAGAATAGCCAGGGGATTGAGGGCAGAATCAATGACCACATCCCAAAAGGGCGCTACCGCAGTAGACCAGTCTGCCGTTCGGAGATCGGTGAAAGGGAGCGATCGCGCAATGGCTTCGTATTCTGGCAACGAGATCACATAGGGCAAACAATAGACCCGATAGATATCTTGTAAAAGTTGTTGTTCTTCAGCCGTAAGCGGTTGTTGCTCCGTTGGGCGATGGCACCAGGTGACGAACAACAGGCGGCCACCCGGTTTCAGCACGCGACAACACTCCTGCAAAAATTGTGTTTTGTCTGGCATGTGTTCGCCACTTTCTAACGACCACACAAAGTCGAAGGACTCATCCGCAAAGGGCATTGCCAGCGCATCAGCGACCTGAAACTGAACGGCAGGGGGCGCAATAATGGGTTTGGGCGATGCAAACACGGCAAGATTTGCGGCCCTGGCCCTGGCTTTGGCGCGATCGGCCTGCACAGGACTGAGGGTGATCCCAGTGGCATAAGCCCCAAACTTTTCGGCCAGATATAATGTACTACCGCCAATCCCGCAGCCGACATCCAGAATGCGCTGGGGCTGCTGAATGTTTGCCCAGGCCAAGAGTTCTTCAATCAGGTCGATTTGGGCTTGTCGTCGTTGTTTGCGGTCGGTGCCATCTGGCCCATAGTAACCATGATGCATGTGTTCTCCCCAAACCTGTTCCCACAGGCCAGAGGAGGCATCGTAAAAGTCGCGAATTTGTTGGTTGAGGGATGTAGCCATTTTTTTCACAGCGTTGAAAACCCAGGCGGCGATCGCCCGACGGCCTCAGTTGAGGATCAGTTGGGCAAGAGAATTGCTGTTAATCTTCAGCCGCTTCTGCGGTTTCTGGTGCAGCGGATTGAGTGGGTGAAGCAAGTTCTGACGGTTCTGCGTTGGCGAGTTTGGGTGGAATATCAAGAGGGCGAGAGTCGGCCTCAGCGGGGTGGCCAGCTTCCCCGTCGCTAAACCCAATTGCTTCTGGCGCGATCGCCGCTGGTTCCAGGGCTTCAGGCGTGGCGATTATCGGCGCGATCGCGGGTGTGTCATCGACTGGTAATGCGATCAACGCCACTGGTGGCGGCAGGAGTTCTGCTACTTCCTCTTCGTCTTCTGCAAATGGTACCGCTAAATCCTCATCCTCTGTCACCGAGGGGGCTGGAGGATATAACGACGGAGGCTTGACCGGATCAAAGCTGGCGGCCTGGGTAGGGGTGGCGTAGTCCTCCATTGGAGCGGCGGGGACAACTTCCAACTCTCTTTTTTCCCGCAGTTCAGGCAAGGGCGTAGCGACGGCCTCTGGCAAGGCCAAGGGCTGTTGCGGTGGGGCAATAGGCTCGGGCGCTTCCCCCAGGCGTTTCCAGCTATACAGCATAAAGTTAACGCCGACATACCCAGCCGTGAAGATTTCAGTTGCGATCGCCAACTGGTCTAATACACTTTGAGCAACTTCGTAGGACATCGGGCACCTCCCGATAACAACTGACTTGTTCCAGTATGCGGCAAATTGACCTTTGGTTCGCGACAAGTTTCAGTCAAACCGTTGAAATCCGCCTGGAGCTAGAGTTTTGCCCCGATCTTAGGCTGGGTTTGAAGAACTATGGCACAATCAGACTGGGGCCAGCCTTGCACTTCGGCCCAATAGTGATGCCCCTGCGCTCAATGCCTACGCCCCAGCTCGAACACTTGACTTGAACGGTTTAACTCGAGCGATTGAATTGAAAGAGATCAACGATTTAATTAAGAAAATTAGTTAATAAAGATCTCTTTTCTTCTTAAAGTGCCCTAATCAAAGTTCCCTAAACAGAGCGCAACACCTTAGTCCAACTGGTGAATATCAACTGGTGATTTAACCCTATGACTTCCACTTCATCTGTCTCCCCTGTTGTTCAGGGTTCTGAGCCGCTATTAGGGCGATCGCTAGCCGAGTTAACCGAGTGGGTGCAGGCTCATGGCCAACCGGGTTACCGGGGCAAGCAATTACACCAATGGCTGTATGCCAAAGGGGCGCGATCGCTGGCGGATATCACTGTCTTTTCCAAGCAATGGCGATCGGAAATGGCTGATGTTCCCGTGGGGCGATCGACCATTCACCACCGCTCCCTTGCCCCCGATGGCACAGTCAAGTTTTTGCTCCGCCTTGCCGATGGTAACATTATCGAAACTGTCGGAATGCCCACCTACAAGCCCACCAGCGCGGCCCAGGCAACCCCACCCCTCGATCGCCTGACGGTGTGTGTGTCTTCGCAAGTTGGGTGTCCAATGGCCTGTGATTTTTGTGCGACCGGGAAAGGCGGCTTTCAGCGCAATTTGGCCTCCCATGAAATTGTTGACCAGGTTTTGACTGTTCAAAATGACTTTCAGCAACGAGTCAGTAATATTGTCTTCATGGGGATGGGCGAACCCATGTTGAATTTAGAGCATACGGTGAAGGCGATTCAATGTCTGAACCAAGATATTGGTGTTGGCCAGCGCTCGATCACCGTGTCTACAGTTGGGATTCCGGGCCGCATCCGCCGCTTTGCTGACTACGGCCTTCAGACGACTCTGGCCGTGAGCCTCCATGCCTCCAACCAGGCTCTCCGAGAACAGTTAATTCCCAGTGCCCATCACTATCGCCTCACTGATTTGTTGGATGAATGCCGCGAGTATGTGCAGAAAACTGGACGGCGGGTGACGTTTGAATACATTTTGCTGGCTGAACTTAACGACAACCCCGAAGATGCGATCGCCTTGGCAAAACACCTCCGAGGCTTCCAAAGTCACGTTAACCTGATTCCTTACAATCCTATTGTCGAAGTTGACTACAAGCGCCCCGATCACCAGCGGGTTCAAGCGTTTGTGGCCGTCCTTAAGCAACATCACATTGCTGTCAGTGTACGCTATTCGCGGGGTCTGGAAGCAGATGCAGCCTGTGGCCAACTGCGAGCTTCGGCGTTACAGGCATAAATCGTGGCCCATGCGTTGCGCCATTAACCGAGCACCATTGCCCGACCTGTAATCTCAGTGTCAGGTTTGGAGCGATCGCATAAATAACCCCGGAGCATACGCTTCAACCACATTGCCCGTATCGGCACAGGTCACCATTAAATAGTCACAATGGGGGCATTGGGTACGGATTAATGATTGCTTCAATAAATAATGCCGTTCTGCCAAACTGCCACAGTTAGGGCAGCAAATTTCGACTTTAGCTAAAGGCTCAAACCTTTTCATAATTATTAAAAATTCCTAAAGTAGTGAGCGAACTTAGGGGATAAATCTTAATCTTTTCTTTGGGATCAAAGATTTGGATAAAAAAAAAGAGGGCCTATCCATAAATCAAGCGTTCACAGTGGGGGGTTCCCTCCGGCGAAACGATGATTGCAAAGCATCTTTCCATTCAGAAAAATGTTGATCCCCGCGACTTCATAGCATTATTACTTATTGATCCGATAAAACGACGTAACTTTAGAGAGAGTTTAGATTTTCCTAATATTCTTAAAAAATCTACCTGTGGGTAGAACCATATTAATTTTTGTATAGGATAATGTCCAATCTTCTATTTTGTGGGGCTTGCTCAGAGGCGATGCTGAGGCCCAACCTTGCACAATCCGCGCTTCTCCACTGAATTTTTGGAATTTAGGGTTGGTTGAGCCGCATTAGCCAACCCGCCACAGAGCGGTTGTTAGGCAATTTGGGGTTTGGTTGGCTGGGAGGAAACTGGGGATTCCCGCTCCAAAGATTGGTTGTATTTCGGGGTAAAACAAGACCACTTAGAATTGGTGCGGGCGGTGACCTGATCATCGGGACAAAAAATTATCCCCATAAAAAAGTGGGCTAATGCCCACCATGTTTGCCTTGGTTAACCCTAATTAATTCTGTGCGATGCATTTAGTAAGTGAGCCAATCGCTGGGTGGAATGGTGTCGTCTCTGTGTGTGGGGTAGCGATCGCCCCTGTCCGAAGTGATTAGACCTCAACTTGTTAGGGGGCGATCGTGCTAAACAGCTAACATTGTGCGTTTACTCGACCAGTGATAAACCCGCTACCCTCACTTACCAGACTGATTCTTCTGCCGTTTCGGCAGTGGTTTCAGCCTTGGTTTTGTCCGGGGTTGTATCGACTGCTGGCATGGCATCTGTAGCCGTATCAACGGGTACGTGAGTTTGGCTCAACGCCGCAAGGTTCACCTTGACCACTTTATTCCGCGCTTCAACAACTTTAGGTAATGTTAAAGTCAGAATTCCGTGACTAAAATCTGCTGTAACACTCTCGTTTTCTACCGCTACAGGTAACGTAATTACTCGCTTGAATTTGCCATAGCGAAACTCAGACTGATAATACTTTGTATCTGCGATCGCGGTTGGTGCCGTACTTTCACCAGCAATCACTACACCTTTCCGTGCGACTTGAACATCAACTGCTTCGGGTAACACACCCGGAAGTTGAACTCGTAACATAAGTGCATCACCAATATCTTGTAACTCAATCACTGGAGCCCAACTCGTTAGCTCATGACTAGCACTCGCAAATTCATTCAACGCACGGTCTAATTGTTGGCGGATTGTATCAACTTCAGACCAGGGTTGCCAGTAACGAATCAACATAGACTTACTACCTTCTAAAGAATAGTTGACGACTTGAATTGCCATATCCCTATGATGTCGTAAGCTCGCTGACCTGGCAGTCCGGGAAACTCCACCCATGAGGTAGAAGTCTCCCTACCAATGCTGGCAACCCCAAATCCTAGGACTCGCGGCCTGTTGCCCACGTATCCCGCCACTTCACCGTCCCTTCGGGGGCAATGACCCAGCGACGGGCCACCAGATTTTCCCGCAACGGTGACTGGCCTTCTCGCCACAGAGCATACTTGTAAGTCACTAATTTGCCAGCGCTCTCGTTAAACGGAATTTCGGCAAACCAAGTGTTTGTGTTGATGTATTCCAGGGGATAGGCTTTGCTGATATCCCAGTTGCCTAATTCGGGACAGTCCCCGGTTACCACAATGGTTTCACCCGGTAAGGTTTGAACTCCGTTCAGTTGCACCCGAACAATCGTTTGCCCTTTAACCCGTTCCCCAACGTGGCTGAAGACAATCACACCCCGTTCTGCTAAGTCTAAATGAGCGATTTTGCCATCGACAACTTCATATTTTTCCCGTGTCAAAATGCAGGTATGTTCACCATCGGGTAATTCAGTTTCAACATTTTCAAGAGTTGTTGCTCCCCCGCGATTTAGGGCAACAAAACAGACAGAATCCCGATAGCGCCGAACGTAACAGTAGACATCTGGAGTAATGTATTTTTGCCAGTGGCTCCCCATCGAAATGGCAGGATTTAAGCGCCGCAGCCCTGATAGTAACCGAATAGAACGATAGAGTTCTGTATCGGTATCCCACTGCGTCATCATGGGGCGATTGTAAGGATCATCACCGCCGTTGGTATCATCATGAAGATATTGTTCGGTTCCATAGTAGATACATGGAATACCGCGACTGGTCATAATCAGCGCGATCGCCACTTTCAGCATCTCCGGATCGGGATTGAGAGACTGAAAGCGAGGCATATCATGGTTATCAATAAACGTCACCAATTCTGTAGCACCACAGTAATGATGATCTTTATTGAAAATATCTTGGATTAGATGAAATCCGTCTTCTGCACCTTGGGCTAGGGCACTACGAATGGCAACACATAATCCAAAATCAAGCACCGTCATCCCGGACTGATTTGCAAACTCAACGGAGCGATCGTCATCGGGATGGTTATAAATCCATTCGCCAAAGATGAAAACATCTGGTTTGTGGGCTTGAATATCAGCATTAAACTCTTGCCAAAACCAGATTGGCATGTGCTTAACGGTATCTACTCGTAGCGCATCTACCCCCCGATCAAGCCATTGCTTAATCGCTGATTTAATGTAGTTACGATACTCCGTATTGTTTTCATTAAAAGTTGCAAGCCCTGCGAGTTCACAGTTTTGAACTTGCCATTCATCTTCCCAATCGGTAACTTCGCCATAGTGGTGATACCAATGGCGATCGTCCTCATTAAAATCTGCTACTTTCACACCATCGTCATACAATTCCCCTTTGCTACCACCCATATCGGGACTGCTGTGATTGCAAACAATATCTAAAACCAGTTTCATCTTGCGCTCGTGTAGTGCATCGACGAGGCGATCGAAGGTCGTATTTCGATCATTCTGACTTTTGTTCAATGAGGGTTCTTCATTATCCCCGATATACCGTGGGTTGATTCGTTTGAAGTCTTTTGTCCAATAACCATGAATGGCTGCACTTTCAACAAATAAATCTTCAACTTGTTCGAATAAGGGAGTTAACCAAACTGCTGTCACGCCCAAGTTTTTAAGGTAATCTAGTTTGTCAATGACGCCTTGTAGATCGCCCCCCCAGTATTTACCCCAATCTTGCCGTTCTGGATCGTAAAGTTCTGGATTTGGCCCCTTGCTATTATTCGGATCGCCATCATAAAAGCGATCAACCACAATGAAATAAATTGTTTCTTGCCGAAACTCAATATCACGGGTGTAAAGAAACTCTAGATCAAGATCTGTTTCAGTCGGTAGCTCTGGTGTTGTTAATAGCTCAACCTCAGCTTGGGGATCTTGCACCTTATATTGCTGATCAGAGTGTTGAGACGGCGGTGTTGTAACCATAGAGTAAAACGTCAAAGAGGTGAAAGAGTAAGATATTTTTGGATCGGTGAACCGCGCACAGTCTGAATTGCTAAATAGCAAGCTTGAGAGTAGCTACGGTTACAAAAGATAGAATCAGCAATCTGATGTGTAAGCAGAATCAGGATTGACTCTATTCACCTAAAAATTATTCAATACTTTGATAGAATAATCGCTCTACCAAAAGGCCGATTTAGGGAGTTGTGTTTGCGATCGCTGGCAACGTGCTTCAAATCCCAATTTAGAATTAAAAGTAATTTGGGAAAATATAGCTTTGGCCAGAAAGCTTAGGATAAGGGCTGCTTTTGAAAGACGAAGTTTGGGTAGGCTTTCTGATATGCCTTGCCACAACCAATCTGGCTACGGCTATAAAAGCAGCTGATCAAGACTTTAACTCCTTGTCGAGTACTTGTTGAATATGGTGGTTGGAAAGTGAACATAGCAAGACTCCTCCATCATCTTGATAGAGGAGTGAATGCTATAGCTAGATTTCATTAGTTAGTCAGCTTTGGAAGGCTCCCAAGTTGGGACTAGGAGTAAAGCTTAAGTCTGCTGTTTATACGGTTCGGCGGGTCATCAAGCCCCACAGGAAGATTGCGATCATGGCACCGATAATTGCAGTAACCAAACCAGGAATTGTCAGACCTGCTGCGGCCAATTGTAAAGATCCTGTTGCTAACAAAGAATATAAACTGCCGCCAATAAATGCACCGACGATACCTAGAAGGATAGTGGCAAAAATACCGCCACCTTGATGACCGGGATAAATTGCTTTTGCGATCGCACCAGCAAGTAGACCTAAAACAACCCAAGCGATAATGTCAAGCATGATTTATTCTCCTAAATTCATTCGTGGTCTTCAAATCACTCTTTAATCATAGGTGGTGCGATTTGATTACTCTTCTACCAAGGGAGATAACCTGAACTATCGGAAGGGGTAGAAGCCTGAGGATTCGGTCTTTCTGGTTCTTGATCGTTAGCCCATTCAGGAACGGGTCATTCTAAAAGCGTGTGGAATTCAAATAGGCCGAATCCAGCTTTCATGAAGAAAGCTTTGCAAAGCAGTCTGGATAAACTTTGCAAAGCCAAACTAGAACACTGAATTGATTTAGGGCTTGTGCCGTTGCGATCGCTCTGCTGAACTACTTTACAGAAGATAGCATTTGCATTAATGCTACTTGAAGCTTTCAAGGAGGGGCGAATACACAATTACCCTCAAAAAATAGCCTAACGCCGAAACCCTAAGGCTGCTGGTTGGGGCTTCCGAGTTTTGCCTTTAGATTTAGACTTTGTGCGGTTCAATTCCAATACAGCATCTTGGAATAAGGTATGTAAATGGACGGGAACACTGGCAATTTCTGGTAGTTCTGGTTCAGTTGGTTTGTTGAATTCTTGCAACAATGAATCTAGATCAGTACCAAGCTTGAAGTTCGGTCGGTCAAGAGTGAACTGAATCAGTTTTTCTAAACTACTTGGGTATTTTTCTGCGAGTCTTTGCCAAACAAATGGGTTTGCATCGTTTGTCTCAAGGAATTGCCGAATCAGTGTTGCACTCTCTGCATCCGCGATCGCGGTGGGGTTTTGAAGAATAGCTTCTAAGCGTTTGTAATTGGTTAAAAACGTTTGACCCCAACGGGGATGGGTGAAGACTGTCACCTCGTCGGCCTGTTTTAAGTGCGCAGGCAAATCCACTTGGGTGGGAGCCATTTGATGGGTTTGCTTTTGCTGCATTGCTTGGGCCACAGCCTTTGCATCTAGCCCCATTGCTTCGGCTATTTCAGTCAGTTCAGCTTCGGATGTACCTGCCGCTTCTGCTAATTCTGCCAGGGTTTTGGTGCCATCCAGCCCAGAAGCTTGCATCTGAGCTTGAGAAATTTTTTGTTGTAAAGCCGCAAAATCTTTGCTGAGTTGATAGCCCGATCGCGTCACTTCATCAGTGTCAAAAAAGTCGATAAAATGCTGGTGATAATTTGCTACTGACTTCCAGGCTTCTTCTAATAATTCGGGAGCATCACTATAAAGATGGCTTTTGTAGTTATTCTTGAAGTTGCCAATGGCAACAGCTAGCTTGGGTTTACCTAATTTTCCAAGGGAAGTCCAAGGGCTAAAAAAGAACCATTCCGTCTCAGAAAGAGGGGCGATTTGAGTGAGTATAATTTCACCTTGTTTGAGCCGCTGCATGGCTTCGATCGCCTGAGAATTAGCTTGTCTAACGATGTATTGTTTAGCTGTTGTCCAATTTTTAAGTACAAAGTGATCTGCCGAAATTTGCACAATTTCAAACAAGCCAACAAAAGCATGATGCCATAAGTCTAATAATGCCTGTTCTGCTTGAGTGAGATGGTTGGATTTCGCAATAAAGGTTTTGATAGGAGTTTCTGTACCAACTTTCCCTTCGGTTAAAAATCGATCGATGACTAAGCTTCGCTTATGTAGATCTTGCTGTTGCGATCGCGAAAGTTCGGTTGCACTAAAAGTTTCTAATGCTGTAGCGAGATCCCCTTCTGCATCCAGCACAAAATCGCTTAATTCCTGCTTAAGTTCGTGAACTCGGCTTAATGTTACCTGTGCCATAGTATGTCGCTAAAAATATCCAGACTATATAGCTCGACTTGACTTTTACATTAGCGGTAGAAATGATTAACCTCAACTACCCCGAGAAATAGACAAGCTTGGTGTTTTCTATGCTTTAAGACGGAGCTAAACAGCGATTGCCACCAGGGATGAGCCCATTTGTGGTGGAACTGGCGATTCGGACGCTAGGCGAAAAAACGCTGCTTAAAAGACCATTAGCGATCGCGGAGTGGCCGGAACTGGTGGCGGTGGAAGAGGCCGATTTTGAAAGGATGGATACTGGCGATCGACTTGATGAGCTTTGGCCGCTAACAGGGGAAACAGATGGCGCACAAGCCAAAGCTGGCGAAAGATATGCTGAGGATCGCCAAGATGGGTTGTGGGTAAGGTTTGCCCCAGGGCCTTGAATACTAACCCCAAAGGGACATTAATTTCATCTTGGAGTTTGAGATAGCGGGCGAAGAGCGGGGCATAGGTCGCCATGATTGAACCAACGCCACCACGGGCTTGGCCCCAGCCAATGTAATAAATTCCTTTGTAATCATCCAGGAAAGACCCTGCATAACACTGCACTGTTGCCCCTTTAACGCGCTGAAGTTCTGAGGGGAGGAAAGGATAAGCGACATGATAACCCGTGGCGCAGACGATTAAATCGATCGCTTCCGTGCTGCCATCGACAAATTCGACGCGATCGCCCACTAATCGTTGGACTGCGGGTTTTGGCGTGATGCGGCCATGTTTGATGTAGTAGGGAACTTCGTTGTTGAGGGTTGGATGTTTATCAAACAAGCGATAGCGGGGTGTTTCCAGACCATATTGGGAATGGGAGCCAAAGGTGAGGCGAATGACACTGTGGGCGATGAGGCGCTGTAACCCAGTGGGCATCCACCATTGGAATAAGTCTGCTACAGGTCTGCCTGCGAAAGTTTTGGGGATAAACCATACCGGTTCCCGTAAGCTCAAAACGGATTTGACGGCAACTCTTCCGGCTTCTGATGCAATATCGCAAGCCGAGTTACCGCCACCAATGACTAAGACTCGTTTGTTGTTTAATTGGTCAGGATGTTTGTAGTCTTTAGAGTGGATAATTTCGCCTTGAAATTGACCTTCAAAAGTTGGAAGTCGTCGCTGCCAATGATGTCCGTTACAGAGTAAAATCCCTCGATAAATTCGTTGTTCTTGATTTGCAAAGGTAACTAACCAATGATTATCAACAATCGGTCGAACATCAATAACTGTGGAATTCAATTGAATGTGCGATCGCAAGTCAAAATGATCAGCAAATGACCACAAATAATCCCGCATTTGTTGCGCACTGGGAAAATCGGGATAATTTTCCGGCATGGGAAAGTGCGTAAACTGAGTGATTTTGCGGGAGGAAATAATGTGTGCAGTGGTGTATACACCGTGATGCCAATTGCCGCCAATGTTGTCACTGGCATCAACTTGATCATAAGGAAGATTGGCAGCTTTCAATGCCTGGGCGATCGCCAAGCCGATGAAGCCAGCGCCAATAATCAGGTGTTTTGCGGTGCAATCTTGCGGGATCGGTGCAACCGCAATGCTACTGTCCACGTTGTTGGAGTCTCCGCGTTGTAACTGTACTAATCCAGTGTAAGAATTCTGGAGAATATCGGAGTAGAAAGTGAATGCTACGTGCAAATTGATCGGGAAAAACGTGGAGGCGATCGCGCTCAACACCGCGTAATGTGGCTTGCATAACTTTAGCGGGATCCGTTGCCATTTCGGGGGGAAAGCCCTCTGTGCCTTTTGCTAAAGACCCAAACCGTTCGGCTTGCAAAATGGGCGTGCGGCTGAAATAAGGATAAACCGCTGTCACTTTGACGTTGTGGGGTTTTAACTCTTGGGCTAAACCTTCACTAAAGCCGCGCAGGCCATACTTGCTGGCGCTATAGTGGGCCATGCCGGCAGTGGTTAGCCATCCTGCCAACGATGAAATATTAACAATGTGGCCTTGCCGTCGCGCAATCATATCCGCCATGAAGAGGGCACTCAGGTGCATCGGTGCCAGCAAATTGACTTGCATCAGGCGATCCCATTTTTCGGCGGGAATCTCATCCATACGGCCATACAACCCAATCCCCGCGTTGTTGATTACGATATCGACGGGGTGACCAAGGGCTTGGACGGCTTTGTAAAGGCGATCGCAGCCCTCAGAGGAGGCTAAATCTGCCGCAATACACCCCAAAATTTCCCCGGTTTTTAACTGCGCCTGAAGCGATCGCCCCTGGTCATACAATTGTTTCGCGTTTAAATCGGTTAGAATCAGCCGACTATTTGCCGCCAAAAGTTGTCGTGTTAACTCTTGGCCAAAGCCACCCGCAGCGCCTGTAATCAGCACAACAGCGTTTTGAAGTTGGGTCATACACTTGGGGAAATTACCATAGAAGATCTCGCTTAACCTTGCAATCTACCACGGGATCGCCCCCTGGGCTTGGTTCTTTCCCAGACTGGAGCCTGTAGCGGGGGGCCTGGGAAAGCGATCGCGCTGGGTCGTTTGAATACCCGGTGGCCCCGCGATCGCCCCAGCACCGTGGCCCGCGCCCAAGGCTGGGGCAAGGTTGGTGAACTGAGTTAAGAAGCTCAGCGAGATGGATTACGGGTTACGGCATAGGGGGGCGCAAGCGGCAAGTCAGGTCGCCTGGAATTGGTTTGACTTGAATAATGGGTCACAATGATGGCGGGTAGGGCCAAGGTCGCGATCGCAATCAGCGTTCCTACAAGGTCGGCAAACCGCAACGGCGATCGCCCCATCTTACTGCCAGGTTGACTATCGGATTCCATATTCTCCACGAATGCTTCCAGAAGTAGACTGCACAAAGGCCAGCCAGATTCCAACTTCATGTAAAACATTGTAATCAGTCTCTCCTGGGATGGCAGCCAGAGTTACGAATTGCAATGCCTTTCTCATGAAGCGGTTTCTTTATTCTGCCTTGCTTTAGCTCCAAGGGGTGTGATCTGGTTTCCGTATTGCGGTTGGCGGCGGATGGTGGCCTGGGTCGGCGATCGCCGGATCCTGGCAATCTGAGCGCCGACTATCCTGTCGGGGGTTGGCGGAATCTTGGACCCAGGGCTTGAAGCAGACTTGACTGGCAACAAAGTGGTTCTTGGCCCTGCCCGATCAAAGGAGCAACAGAGCGGTATGTCTGACGCTGATCCCAGCGGGTTTTCCCCGGTAATGACGATGGCAATTGTGTTATTTGGTGTGGAGGAAATCCGGGCGTGCTTGCGAACAGGCACCGAAACCGAACAACAGGCGGCGCTCGCGATCGCCCTCCGGCGGGGGCGACCTGGTTTGCTGCTGGTCATTGGAGCTTTGCAAAATCCAAATCCAGCAACGCGGCAAATGGCGCTCAACCTATTGCGCAAACGGACTGAACCAGAGGCATTGCAAGCTATTTGGGCCTATTTGGCCTTGCCCGCACCGCTCCAGTCGTTAGACTACACGGCGTTGCAAAGTGCATTGGCGATCGCCCAGTGGCAAACTGCCGATGAGTTAACTGGGGCGCTGGTGTTGGCGCTGGTGAACCGCGAAAGGGCATGGTTACGGGAGCAGGATGTGGCCGCTTTACCAATGGCTGATTTAACAATCTTGGATGGTTTATGGCGATTTTATAGTGGCGATCGCTTTGGGTTTACCATCCAGGCTCAAATTTGGCGAACTTGCGAACAGGCCGAATGCACCCCTCTGAGTTATAGCGCCTTTGATTTAAGTTATTGCTTTAGTCAGCGGGTCGGTTGGCATTTGAAAATGTATGAGGCTCGCTATCTAGCTCAGTATGACTTTTGTCGCAAGTCAAGAACCCGCTATGAACTCACTGCTCCCATTGGCAGTTTACCCAGTACGTTCGCCCTTGGGGGTGGTGATTCCCAGCTAGAGTCAGAGCGGGGGGATATTGAATCAACAATGGGGTTTTATGCTCCCGATCGCGTTTATCATATCTGGGAACCAGATGCATTGTTTGGCCATAATTTGTTGCGTCAGTTTTTCTTGAAAATCGAACAATTGCCTGGGTTTCAGCAGTCGATACGGCAATCAGAGTCATAACTAATTTCTGGCTATATCAAACCCAATTTATGGGCTGGGAAAAAGTGCAGAGAAGACTGGAATGAGATGCCATTAATTTCGATTGCTAGAGTTCGCTAAGACCTATTCTAAAAATTGGATGAGCAAACTTAATTTGAGCCTGGTTAATTCTATTTTTAAGAGCTAAAAATATTACTAATCTGCAATTATTAAGTCCTCGCCAGGGAGGCAATTAAGGAACTGCGATCGCCTGGGGCTAAGAGCCACCGAGCGATCGCAGTGAAAAGGACACAGACAACCAAACCAATCCAGCAGGAGAGCGAAGCCTAATTTAAGGGTTACCGTGACTCACTTTAGAGCTTCGCTGCCACCAAACCTTAACGGGTGAAGTTGCTATTTAGCACCAAAGCCAAGTCGGTGTTAGGTTTAACCACAATCACGTCATTCACGGTGCCCCGGTCTAAGGCTCCACCCACGGCGGCCCCTGCGGCGGCCCCAGTCAAGACTTTTTTCGGTGTAATGGTGCGATCGCCCGTAATGCTAGCAGCACCAGCCCCCAAGGCCGCACCAATGGCAGCATCCCGAATGGCCGATCCCAGGTTACGGCCCTGGTTTGTCCCGACTGCGGCCCCGACGGTGCCAGCCAAAATCAAGTTACCCGCGTTGTGCAGGCGATCGCCGGATGTCCCCCCAATGATGGCTGCTGCACCTGTGCTGAGTGCGGCTCCGGCCAGGGTCTTCGCCAAGCTCACTTCCCGGACGCTGCGGGTTGTTTGAGCAATGCCAGAGGAGGCATTAATCCCATACTGTTGCCCATTGATGACGACGGTTTGGGCGACGAATTGCGAGCCACCATTAGCGGGTACCAGTTTCCCGACAATCCGACTGCCTGCGGGAATGGCGATCGCGCCGTTGGTGTCTTGAATATCTGTAGCGACACGCAATGTCAAGTCAACGGTTTCGTCTGGACGCAAGACAATTTCTTGGGCGTCACTGTAGCTGACGGGAATTGTTGTGCCAGCCGTCACGGTTCCCCGTTGCACGGCCACTGAACCACCCACAACGTATTGGTTCGGCACCACAGAGGCGATCGTGCCTGTGCCAGTCAACGCTTGGCACAAAAAGGCGGAGACTTCTGCCCGACTTGCGAGCTGATTGGGGTTCAAGTAGCGCACATCGGGATAGTTGACCACCAACTGCTTTTCAGTGGCCGCTGCAATCCCAGTTTGGGCGTAACCCGGGATGGCTGAGGCATCGGCATACAAGCCCAAGGTCGAAGCGACGGGCTGGGCCGGAGCGTAGTTCAATCCGCTGGCCAAGGAGACCAATACTTGGGCGCGAGGAATGCTTTGCCCCGGTTGGAATACATTACCGGGATAGCCAGAGAGAAACCCCGTTTGAGAAGCGTAGGAAACGGCGTTGTAGGCCCAGTAGCTAGAGGGAACATCAACAAATTGTGTCGCGGAACGGACTCGATTCGCATTGGGAAAAGCTTTACCCACCATGGCGGCATATTCGGCGCGGGTGACGGGATTGTTGGGGCGGAAGCTGCCATCGGGGTAGCCGCTGATGATGCCCCGTTGGGTTAACTCAACAATGCAGCTTTGTGCCCAACTGCCTTGAACATCGGAGAAGGTGCTTTGGGCGGTGCTGGGGGCAGCAAGGGTGAAGGGGGCGATCGCGCTCGTCACTAAACCCAAGGTTGCCAACCAAGCAGGTGAAGACTTCAGATTGATTCCGTTAGACATGGTGATTGCTCTCTACATAACTGAACCCTATGATTCAAATTTTGGGTAGAGAGTTCCAAGTTCATCGCAGACTTAAGGAAAAGGATTCATTCATCAAGTTTTGATTAATGAAATCAATCCCTGGGAACTATTGAGTTTGGCTATGAGTCTAAAGTCGGTGCTCAATGATGTTTTGGTGATGGGTCTCGCTGGCAACATTGAGTCTAAGGATTAGATTTTGATCGATACACTTCCCCTTCATCCTACCTCTATCTCAGGATGGATTTGGCGATCGCCCACCCTAATCACCCAGCGGCTATTTTTGGGCTTGGATAACTTGCAAACTGCCCCCCGCATGGAGCGATCGCTGAATGGTCTGGAACCCAACCGCTTGCAAGTGTTGGGCCAAATCGGTTTGAAGAAACTGCCAAGAGGTTTCTGTCTCAAATAGAAGCAAGAATAAATAAAGGCCGGGAATGAAGAACGGATTCTGGGGTGAGTGAAAATCTATCACCGTAAAGTAGCCCTTCGGGCGCAACACTCGGTATACCTCGCGGAGAATGGCTTGAAGTTGGGCCGGGGCCATTTCGTGCAAGGCGGCACTGGTATGCACCAGATCAAACTGTTCGTCGGCAAAGGGCATTGCTTCGGCAAAGGCTTCAACATAGCTTGCTTGGGGGACATTGCGTTTGGCGCGAGCCAGGGACAACGGCGAGGCATCTAACCCGGTGACATGGGGCGATCGCTCCACCAAAACTCGCGTCGCCTGCCCACACCCGCAACACACATCCAAAATCTGCATAGTTGGTGTAATATCCAGGCTCTTCAACGGCAACTGCCGAAAACGCCGTTCGCCGCCAACGCTCAGCGCTGCTACCCGCGAAATGCTGTCGTATAACCATTGGTAGCGGTAACTCCAGTCTCTCAGAATTGTAGCCATCTGGTTTTCCCTCGGTTCTATTATCTGCGGTGTGTACTGTGCTGTTTGCCATGCGTCCTCAGGATTCCCCACGCAAGGGTGGCCCTTTTTTGCCACTGCGTTGGAGAGCAGCCTCCACAGCTTGTTGTTGGTCGCGCCGCGTCATCCACTGATGATAGGTGCGGGTGTGAATCGCCACTGAATGCCCCATCATTTTTGCAGCGACGGTATCGGGCAGGCCAAAGTGAATGGTGCGTACGGCCCAGGCATGGCGCAAATCATAGGGCGAAAAGGGCACCCCATACCGCCGAAATTGCACACTGACGGCCTGCCCAATCCGTTGCAGGGTGGTTTGGCTTAAGTCGGTTTGGATGGGGGGGAGGTTGGGGGTCTGGAGTTCGAAGGTTGCGACCCAGTCGGGATAGAACGGCCAAACCTCGTGGCTCCCGGTTTTGGTGGTTTCCAGAACGCGGATTGTGGCTTCTGGATGAGGGTGGGCAAGGGCGCTGTAGTCACAAAAAAAGACTTCGTGGTTCCGGAGGCCGTAGGTTGCCATAATGCCGTAGACGAACCGCCACGCAGCATTGGGGATGGTTTCCCAGGTGGCTACAATCAATTCATCGGATGGGAGGTCGCGGGTTTGGGTGCGGCGGGTGCCGTAGTTGCCCCAAAATTGTTTGAGGTCGGTTGGTAGTTCGAGTTTGAGAAAGGTGGCGAAGGCGTTCAGGGCGGTGCAACACACCTGCCGACTGCGGGAATGGTTGGGGGTGGTTTGAATGGTGGCGTAAATGGCTTCGACCAGGCTGAGGCTGAGGTGATTGTTGGCGATCGCCAATAGCTTGCGTAAATAGGGTTCATAGGCAAAGGCCCAGGTTGTTTTCGCAGAAGCCAGTTGCTCACTTCGTTGGGGATCTTGCAAAAAATCCTGTTTAAAGGCTTCGATTTGCTGGGAAAGGTCTAACTGATCAAGCCGACCCCACCCATCGCCCCGAAGGTAGGCCCGCCAATCAAAGGTTTGTTGGATGAGTTGGGCGGCGATGACTTTCGCTTCTTGTTCCGCTTGCTTTAACCCGGCGGTGGTGGCGGGTATGCCGAGGGGAATCCGTTGTTGGGTGGGGCGCAAATGCACACTGCCCGGTTTGGGGGGAAGGGTGCCTCGCAGACTCAGTTTTTGGCCCCGCCGTTCGACTTGAAATCCCATCTGGGCAACTTTGAGGCGATGGTTGACTTGGGCGATGCGATCGTCAATCGATGGATCTGGCTTAGCCATAGGTGACTTGAGTTTGGACTAAATCCCATTTGGTATGATGATACTGCTGTTCTCTAAGTATTTGTTCACTAGCCGTGGTGTTTGGGTTGACGGTACTGTTAAAATTCAATACAACGCTGGAAACCTTTAAACTTCATTAGAAATTATGGGCCGAGTCGGAGTTCTGCTGCTAAATCTGGGCGGGCCAGAGCGTCTGGAAGACGTTCGTCCTTTTCTGTTTAATCTATTCTCCGACCCAGAAATTATACGGCTGCCAGTGTCCTGGCTCCAGCGCCCCTTGGCGTGGATGATTTCGACTTCGCGCGCGAAGCGATCGCAGGAAAACTACAAACAAATCGGGGGCGGGTCACCCATTCGCCGCATTACCGAGGCCCAGGCCAGTGCTTTGCAAACTGTGCTTCAGCAGCAAGGCCACGATGCCACGGTTTATGTTGGAATGCGCTACTGGCATCCCTTCACCGAAGAGGCGATCGCCCGCATCAAACGCGACAAGATCGAACAACTGGTTATTTTGCCGCTTTACCCGCAATACTCCATCAGTACCAGCGGCTCCAGCTTTCGCCTACTCCAGCAAATTTGGGAGAGAGAGCCAGCCCTAGCCGCCATTGACTACACGGTTGTGCCATCGTGGTACAAGCGCCCGGGCTATCTTCAGGCAATGGCCCAGTTAATCGCCCAAAAGTTAGATCAACTGCCTGAGCCGGATCAAGCCTATATCTTCTTCAGTGCGCACGGTGTGCCTGTTAGCTATGTCGAAGAGGCGGGGGATCCCTATCAGCGAGAAATTGAGGAATGCACTGAACTCATCATCCGCACGTTGAATCGTCCCAACAAGCACACGTTGGCCTACCAAAGTCGTGTCGGCCCGGTTGAGTGGCTCCGGCCCTACACAGATGATGCGTTACTGGAACTGGCGGAACAGGGTGTGAAGAATGTGGTGGTCGTGCCCATCAGCTTCGTTTCGGAACACATTGAAACCCTGCAAGAGATCGATATCGAGTATCGCGAAATTGCGGAAGAAGCTGGGATCGATAACTTTCAGCGTGTACCCGCCCTGGATACCAATCCGTTGTTTATCGCTGACCTCGCGGGTCTAGTTACAGATGCGTTGGCCGCGCCCCGCAAGCAGTTGGCGGAAGTGGTGGAAGTGGAAAAAGTGAAGCTCTATCCCCAAGAACGATGGGAATGGGGGATGACGACTTCCGCAGAAGTCTGGAATGGCCGATTGGCGATGGTAGGAATCCTTGCGTTTTTGATTGAGTTGATTATGGGACGCGGCCCATTGCACGCGATCGGGTTGATGTAAGTTGTTGCACCCAACTGTTGAGGTGGCGGGCTAGAGTTAGGATTGCGGCTTTGCGGAGGCGCTTAATCTGGCTCTTGCTTGCCATACCTGGGGTTGCGGCGTTGCTTTGGGGCGGCTTGACCGACATACCACCGCCGCCACTCTTTAGAACTGCGAATCGCCAACCACAGCAACAGTAGGGCGATGATGCCGCCATGACGCGGTGCGTCGAAGGCAAAAAAAATGAGCGCGATACAAAGAATGTCTTGGGCTAGAACGAGCCAGATTGGGGTGCGGGTCAGCCGATAGAACCATCCAGTCACGACAAGCTGCAAGACCAGGGCAAGCAGCCCACCGACGATCGCCAATATCCACACTAGCCAATCGTCGGCGATCGTGGCTTTTGCGACTGCCATACCCAGGATTGCGCCAACGAGGGGGCTAAAAACCACCTGCACACTTTGCAGCAACCGCTGACCAGAGCGATTTTTGGAAACAAAGAGTTCAAAGAGTGACCAACTGACCAGGACACCCAATACGATTTGGGGGGAAATGCTTGATAGGATAGGGACGGATGACCATAGATTATCTCCGTACAATAAGCCAATGATGAGCAGGGGCAATGCAATTCGCATTCCGGCGGCGGCTGACGCTGAGAGTACGGCTAGAACTTCAAGCATAGAGTCCGAAAAAGGTTAAAGTTGGCTTCGCTAGAACAATGGGAGCCATGATGTCGAGGTGCTTTTAGCTAGCTAAGCCTTAGTGAGCCAGCTAACCCGGTATCACTCACACTTAGGGTCATGCTGTTGGGTTGGCTTCCGTTGAGCCAGTTTTATGGAATGGTTATAGCTTTGACTATAGCGCTGGATTGGCTTGGCTTGCAGGATTTTTGCGGAGCGCGATCGCGGCAGGGGCGAGTTTCTCCCAGGGGAATGCAGGAATCAGGGCAAGGCCAAAGCCTGGTGGCTGAGTTTGACTGGATGCGGTGTTGACCGTTTCGGGACACTAAAAAGGGGCGACACCAATGCCACCCCACTTGAAACCTCTCTATAACTATTGTTCTTATCTAAAACCAACGGCAGCTTGCCAAACGAACGCCAGTAGCAAGAAAAATACTGGAATAATCGGCAATACATCTACCAAGGGATCAAAAACGGCATAGGCTTCAGGCAATTTTGCTAAAAGCAGCGCTGCTTCCATGAAAAGAATCCTCTCGCACGGTCTTCAGAATTGAGACTTATCGTAACATGCTGGCGTTCACATTGAGCGGTGGATTCCGCTTAACCAGGGGCTAAATTCTTGGTGGAAGGTGCCGTTGTGGATGGCGCGGCGAATGTGTTGCGTGAACTGCACTAACTCGGTGATGTTGTGGATGGATAAGAGCGTGTAGCCTAGTAATTCTTGCGATCGCAGCAGGTGGCTGAGGTATGCGCGGGTAAAGTTTTGGCAGGTGTAGCAGGCACAGTTGGCATCGAGGGGTTGGAAATCTTCTCGAAATTTCGCGTTGCGCAGATTCCAGCGTTCGCCTTGCACAAGGGCGTTGGCATGACGGGCCAGGCGCGTGGGGATCACACAGTCGAATAAATCCACCCCAGCGGCGATCGCTTGCACAATTTCTCGGTGCGTGCCGACCCCCATCAAGTAGCGGGGCTTGTTGACAGGGAGCAAGGGGGCTGTGGCCTGGACGATGTGCTCAATCAATTCTGGGGGTTCGCCCACACTCACTCCCCCGATCGCATAGCCAATCAAGTCCAGGTCGGCGAGTTGGGCGGCGGCGCGGCTGCGAAGGTCGGGATAAACGCCACCTTGCACAATGCCAAAAAGGGCTTGCTCGGGGCGCTGATGGGCTGTAACACACCGTTTGAGCCACCGAAAGGTGCGCTCGGTGGCTTCGATCACACTGTCACGACTGGCCGGATAGGGAGGACATTCATCAAAGGCCATGATGACATCCGCACCCAGGGCATTCTGAATTTCAATGGAACGCTCTGGGGTTAAGTGGATCATTTGGCCATCGCGGGGAGATCGAAAGGTCACGCCAGTTTCGGCGATCGTCCGCATTTCGCTGAGACTAAAAACCTGAAACCCGCCGGAATCTGTGAGGATTGGGCCATCCCACGCCATAAACTGGTGTAACCCACCAGCCTGGGCCACGATCGCCTCACCAGGTTGGAGATGTAAATGATAGGTATTGGCCAAAATCATCTGCGCTCCCGTTGCCCGGATTTGGTCGGGGGTCATGGTTTTGACGTTTGCTAAGGTGCCAACGGGCATAAACCGAGGAGTTTCGACCGGGCCATGGGGTGTGGAGAAAACCCCAGCACGGGCTTTTGTATGGTGACAGGTGGCCTGAAGCGCAAACGAAAATGCAGTATTCAAAGTGAATCGTCGGAAATAGTTAGCAGCACTGAGTCCCCATTGTGCCATTTTGGGCGAACGATGGTACAGAACTTTGGCTATTGGCCCAGGACTTGTTGAGCGCAGTGGGGCGATCGCGCCTTTTGGTTAGCCTGAGCGCAAAAGTTTTAATCTGCACCCAGCCCGAAGCAACTCCGCTGATTATATTTGGATAGACGCCTACCGCCCCACGGGGACGGCGGCTAGGAGCGCCTGGTTGAGGGGCGATCGCTAAAGAGGAAATTGCTCATCATCATCGATCTGCACATCCCATCCGGCAGCCAAAACTTCTGCTACCACAGCTTCCAGGGCCGCTGCATTCAAATTGCGGCTGTGTTGTTCCATCAAAGGGTTGGAAAGGGGGACGAGGCGCAAGATTCGGGAATCTTGGATGAGATCAAAATAGGGAGTTTGGTCTGACTCCGACTGACCCAGTTCAATATAGTCAAAGCTTTGAACATTGAGATAAAGGGCGTGGTTGGCAATCAGGGTCGAGCGCTGGGCATCGACAAACACTTCCAGGATGCAGCCTTCACCCTGGTTTGTTAGGATGTCATCTTGCAGGTGGAAATATTGGACGCGGCCAAGGTCAGATAGCAGACGCTGCATATCCTGTTTATTGACGACGGTGCCAATGTCAACAATGCAAGGTGCGGGCGATCGCTGACTATTAGACAGATGTTCAAAACTCATGGAGAGAAAGCCTCTGAACTGGGAGAGCCTGAATTCAACTTTGGCTGGGGCAAGACGATAAGAATTTGACGATTTGGGGAAATCTAGTCAATGAACTAGGGCATTGCTGCAACCAGTTGCACTGAAACAGGTTCGAAGTGGGGACAACTTCTGCTCGGTGGGGGAACCAGGTTAACCCATCCGGCCAGCCTTGCGCCATGAATGCAACTAAACATTCATGACAAAACCGCCTGCTCGCATTTTCAGCGAACAGTGCAAACCAGCCGTGGAACTCTCGAACCCCTAATACCTGAGCCTCCTCAATTTTATCCCAACTTTTTTCAGTAACCGCTGACAGTTTTGACTAAATTCGACATTTGGGTTGTAAACTGTTGGGTTGCCCTAAATATGCTGCGATCGCCGAATTAATCCGCTAAATGTAGCTACGCTCAAAATGTCTATGGTTCAACGGTAAAGTTTTTGTGATGAAATCTTGGGGTGAGGACAGTCACAGGGGGCCAAAATGCGGTTGATTTGGCAAATGTTAGGGGCGATCGCGTTTTATACAACGCTCCCATTACCCCATCATTGGCCCTTGGAGTTTGCGGGCATTGCGCGGTGGGCTCCGGTGGTAGGGGTGGGGTTGGGCCTGGGTTTGGCCGGGGTTGATCTGAGTTTGACCCTGGTGGGGCTACCCCTGTGGCCGCGCTCAGCTTTGGTGGTGGCCTGTTGGCTATGGTTTACGGGGGGGCTGCATTTGGATGGGGCAATGGATTTGGCCGATGGGTTAGCGGTGCCCGATCGCGATCGCCGTTTAGCTGTAATGGCGGATAGTCGTTCTGGGGCATTTGGGGTGATGGCGGCAGTCTTAATAGTTATGCTCAAAACTACGGCCCTGGCGAGCTTGGCCCAGGGGCGCTGGTTGGCGTTGGCGGGTGTGGCGGGTTGGGGTCGCTGGGGCCAGTTAGTGGCGATCGCCACCTATCCCTATCTCAAACCCACGGGGAAAGGGGCTTTCCACAAAACGACGATCCGCTCTGGTTGGGCGGCGCTGCCCAGCGGGGTGTTGTTGCTAGGGCTGAGCGGTGGGGCTAGTTGGGCCGATCCGGCGCTGGTGGGGCTGGGGGTGCGCTTGGTGGTGGGCGGTGGGGCGATCGCGGTGCTCACCGGGGTCTGGATCCAGCGGCAACTGGGGGGGCACACTGGCGATACCTATGGCGCTGTAGTGGAGTGGACAGAAGCCCTTTTGTTGTGTGTGTGCTGTCTGCCGGGTTGAGGGCTACCTGGTGGCTTGCCGCGATCGCCCCAAGCCCCTGGCGCTATTTTGCAAACTCGGCAATCCGATCAACCAACCAATAGGTCTGCATTTCGCCTTTACCTTTCACTTCGAGTTGGCCCCGTTCAACAAATACATAGCGGTTTTGGAGTTGCTCATATACTGCCTGAGTGACTTGCGTCCGGCCCACTTCCCCTTGGGATTCCATGCGACTGGCAATATTCACCGTGTCGCCCCACAAGTCATAGTTAAAACGGCGATTGCCAATAATTCCGGCGACAACTGGCCCGGTGTGGATGCCGACACGCAGGTAAATAGGTTGGCCGGCTTGGGTGCGAAAGTCGGCGATCGCCCGGTGCATGTCTAAGGCCATATCGGCGATCGCTGAAACATGATCGGGCATGACCGTTGGCACCCCAGCCACAGCCATATAAGCATCGCCGATGGTTTTGACTTTTTCCACGTGGTGCTTTTCAACCAGAGCATCAAACGCAGAAAAGATGCTGTTCAATAACTCAACTAATTCAATGGGCGAAACCTGCGACGAGAGGGGTGTAAAGTTCACAATATCGGCAAACAGCACCGTCGCGGCGGGAAAACTATCGGCAATTTTCTTTTGGCCCCGCTTCAGGCGTTCGGCAATCAGTTGGGGCAACACATTGAGCAATAGCAACTCAGACCGTTTGCGTTGGCGGCGCAGTTCTTCTTCTGCCGTGCGGCGATCGGACACATCCCACACACTGCCCTCGTAATATTCCACATTCCCGTCTGCATCTTTGATGGCGCGAATGTTTTCCGATACCCAGAGGTGGCTGCCATCCTGCCGATAGACTTCTGACTCGGCCCCGGCGATCGCGTCAAACCGTTTCATGTAAGCAATTAGCTCATCCCGGCGACCTTCCCGGACATACAATTGCCCAACATCCCGAACTGCGGCCATCAGCTCCACCGGAGAACTGTACCCCAAAAGCTCTGCCAGGGCCGGATTCACGTTGAGGTAGCGACCCTCCGGCGTGACTTGAAAAATGCCTTCGGCAGCGTTCTCGAAGATGCTGCGATATTTTTCTTCGGCACGACGTAATTCAGCAGTGCGTTGTTCAACCCGCCGTTCCAGTTCTTGGGCCTGTTGCCGCAGTTGGTCTTCCGAGGCCCGCAGAGCTTGTTCGGCAGCGATGCGATCGCTAATATCAAACAGCGTTGTCAGCAACGTTTCGGAGCCCCCCAATGTCAACGGATGCACCGACGCCGAAACCCAGAACGATTGGCCGTCGATTCGTTTCACTTGCAGTTCGTAGTTTTGCACCCGCCCCTGCGCAGCCAACAACCGATGTAACTGCAAATAGTCTTCCTGGCGCACCAAAAAATCTTGGAGTTTGCGCCCAATCAAGGCTGTAGGATCAACCCCTAACCCACTCGCTGATGTGGAGTTGGCATAGGAAATGGCCCCATCCAACTGTTGCGTCAGGATCATCAAAATCGGAGTCGATTCAGAAATCGCCCGAAACAGTTCCTCGCTCTGCCGCATGGTTTCGACAGCCCGTGTGTAGAGTTGATACTCCAAGGTGTCGCCATGTTCTGCCGTGGCCTTCAGCATCAATTCCAGATCAGCCTTGTCTTGAGAAACCGTGGCTAAAATTTGTTGGAGGGTAGCCTGGGCGCGTTGGCGTTCTTCAATTTCGGCTTGCAGCAGTTGGTTGGCAGCGTGCAGTTCGGCTTCGACCATGTCGCCATGCTCGGCGGTCGTTTGCAATGCAATGGTCAAATCCTGGTTGGCTTGTTGTAGCTGCGCAATTTCTTGACGAAGTTGGGTCACTTCATCAATATCGGCGGCATTGTGGCTGTGAAGATGGTGGGCTTCGGCCATTAGACGTTCATGAAAAGTCCAGTGTGAGGCTAGGCATTAAGCGTTGCAAGTTTTTGAGCGATTTCGTTTGCCACAAAACTTTATCGGAGCCGCGCAGGGTGAGGGCAACGGTGCCCATATCCCGGACTTTAACAATAAACATAGATAGCATACTAATCCCGGAACTATTCAAAAACTCTAGTTCCCGAAGATCGATGGTGAATTGGGTGGAATGTTCGACTGCTTCGAGCAGCACATTCATCACAGGCTGATATTCTTCCATGCCATTCAGGCGCAAGAAGCCTCCCAAGCTAACGGTGGCAGCACCTCGATCGTATTGAACGGTGTAATCGTCAGTTGTTATTTCCACGGTCAATCCTTTCCCGGTCAATGTTATTATCGCGTTGTCTTGTTGAGGCGATCGCTAAATAGTTCAAGGTCACTAGACATCTAAGGCAACCAAAACTTCGATTTGGGTGATTTCTGGTTGCTGCGCTAAGGGCTGAAACCGCCAGCCAAAGCGAGCACCATAGTCGTTCATCATCGTCAAAATGCCCATACAAGAACTATCGGTGCCGGTTGCGGCTTTTTCCAACTGTTGCATATAAAACGTATCTAAATCTGCTTGAGTTAGTTGTTGAATAAAGGCTTGATATTTTTCTGCTGTGTTTGCGTCAGCGTAGTTGACGACCTGAAAAATGAGTTCATTTTGGTATAAGTGCAGGCAAATACTGACTGGGGCCTGGGCCGACTCATCATTATACTTGACGGCATTTTCCAACAGTTCATTGGCAATGTAGCTGACTGCGGCTTTAACCGTGTCGCGTTGGTTCAGCTTGCTGTCTGGCAGGGTATCACCGGGGAAGAAGGCGGCAAAGTAGTCGCCTAAAAAATCGGCAGAGAGGCCATAGTTACCCCAACGGCGGCGGCGGGGCACGGTGTTGGGTGAGAAATGGAGGGTTAAGTATTCCTCGCTGGCAGGAATTTCGGTGGTGAAGGCTCCAAAGATTCTGGCAGACTGAGTTTGGGTCATAAGTTGGTCAAGGAGAAATCCGACAAGGTCGGTGGACTTGGCACTCAGATGAATCACAACATACAAGGAAATTGCAGCGCGATCCGGATAAATGGGAACGATGGCCTGGGTTGGTTTGGGGGCGATCGCTGGGGGTAGGCTGGGCGATCGACAGCAATGGGGCAATTCCGGTGTTGGGCCGTTGACGCTGCCGGGGCCGGAACCGTGCCCGTTTAGTATGCCCGCATTCCCTCTACACTTATCACGGGCGAAGACCGATTGACCATCCTGTCCGGAGCCTGATGCCCTGGAAGCCGGGGCTTTAGATCAAGGGCTCGAACTGGTCGGGGTGGCTGATGATGCGATTGCGGCCCGCTTGTTTGGCGATGTAAAGGTGTTGGTCGGCTTGGTCTACCAGGGTCAGGCATGAGGTTTGCTCTTGGGGAATGCAACTGGCGATGCCCATACTCAGGGTGACATAGGGGCTGACTGTAGAGCTTTGATGGAGGATGTTGAGCTGGGCGATCGCAATTTGGATGCGGCGGGCGACGCTGGTTGCCCCATGCAGGGTGGTTTGGGGCAAAATCACTGCAAATTCTTCTCCCCCGAACCGGGCTGCGAGGTCTTGGGGGTGGTTCACGCTCCGCGCGAGCACAGTTGCCACTTGCTGTAAACATTGATCGCCCACCAAGTGGCCATAGGTGTCGTTGTATTGCTTGAATTGATCGATGTCGCACAGGATCAGGGCTAGGGGCTCTTGGTGGTGTGCCATCTGCTGCCATTGATGGTGTAAATGCTCATCAAAGCGGCGGCGGTTCGGAATTTGGGTGAGGCCGTCGATGCTGGCGATCGCATTCATCGCCGACAGTTTTTGGGCCCATTGGTAATCCATGACATCGCCGTGTTCCATGATGGTTTGCACCACAATTTCGAGATCGGCTTTGCGCTTAGAAACCATCTCAATCAAGGTTTTGAGCGTGGCTTCTGCCCGTTGGCGCACTTTGACTTCAACTTGGAGGCGATCGTTAGCTGCTTGCAGTTGGGCTTCGACGAGGTCGCCATGTTCTGCCGTGGTTGTGAGGGCGAGGTATAAATCTCGATTGGCTTGTTTGAGGTCTTCCACTTCTTGGCGCAGTCGGACGACTTCGAGCTTAAGCTGTGGATTGTGCTCATCGAGAGGGGGTTGATTGAGCATGAGAAATTTGTTGCAGAGAAAAGGAGCAAAAAGATAGCTTAGCGCGAGGCCAAACCCGCCACAGGGTGGTGGCGATCGCCGCCAGTCCGCAGCCCCAGGAAAAGGGCGATTTTATCGAAAATTCAGCTTGGCCGACAGCTAAATAGAGCAGTTAGAGATTACCATTCGGCGAGGGCTACTGCTATGGTCACGCTGTCAGTGCCTAGTTTGTCTGTCACGAGCGGGGGGATCGCGAGGGGGGACGGGGCGATCGCTTGAGCCGTTTATGATCGGTAGCAATTGCCCAGATGCTTATTGGGGTGCTGTGCCGGACTGCGGTTCCAGGTTGGCGAACCCCGGTTGGGGTTTGTTCCTAGTGTGCCATAACTCCTGGGGTTGGGGCTTCCGCCAAACATCAGTCATGCTGGCAACGTGCCCTATTTCCGTTTCATGACGAGCAGTGTAATATCGTCAAACACTTTTTGGGTGCCGATGTAATGTCTCAAATCGGCGATGACGGCATACCGAATGTCGCTGGCGGTTTGATGGCGGTGTTGACACAGGACGTGGTGGAGGCGGTCTAGCCCGTATTGGTGATTGTGCGTGTTCATGGCTTCTGTAATGCCGTCGGTGTAGAGTACGGCGACATCGCCCGGTTCCAGGCCAACTTGGGCTTGGGCCACAAAGGGAGTGATATCGGCTTCAATGCCGAGGGGAAAGCCTAAATCGAGGGTGTCAATTTGTTCGACTACCCCGTCGGTACGGACGATGATCAGTTCTTCGTGTTGACCTGCGACGCTAAGAATTCCCCGTGCATAATCCATCAGCACGAGGGTCATATTTTTGGGCGATCGCATGCGCCGGGTATTGTCATAAATCAGGCGGTTGACCGTGTTGAGCAACTTGCTGGGGTTGGTTTCGCCATTGGCCAGCAAGGTACGGACTGCCGTTTGCACCATCAGCATGACGACCCCACTTTCGAGGCCGTGCCCGGTGACATCCCCAATGCCAATTTTGATGGAGTCATTGTAACTCAGCACATCATAGTAGTCGCCGCCCACTTCATCCGCGGGTTCCATAAAGCCAGCAATGTCTAACTCGGCGATCGCGGCCAGTTCTTCATCCCGAGGGAGGATCATTTTTTGCAGGCGGCGGGTCACATCCAATTCAGCACTCATCCGCAGATTTTCGGCCTGGAGTTGTTGGTTGAGATGGGTGATCTGTTGGTTGGCTGCCAAGAGGGCATCTTCGGTGTGTTTGCGATCGGTAATGTCCCGAGCAACCCAAACCACCGCTCGCTCAGATAACGGCGCAATATTGGTCGAAAACCACACGGCTTGCCCCCGAATGGGTAAACAAAACTCGACGGTCATGGGTTGGCGGGTCGTGAGGACGGTTTGCACATAACCCACAAAGCGATCGGCAATGTCTGGAGGAAAAACGTCATATTCAGTGCGCCCAATCAGTTCCTCGGGCAGTTTATACAGATTGTCGAGTTGGGTGGGAGCAATTTTGAGGTAGCGGCCATCAAAGTCTTTGACAATCACAATATCGGACATGGCAGCAAACAAGGCCCGAAGTTCGGCTTCCGATGCCTGGAGTGCGGTTGCGGTCTGCTGCTGAACGCTGTCGTGGGTGGCGATCGCCTGTTGCAGTTGCAGGTTTTCCTGTTTGAGAATTGCTAACTCTTGGCGCAATGCTTGGATTTCGGCTCGTAACTCAACTTCCGTAGACATATGTCGTAGCCATCTTAAAGTACAGTCAGAGGAAATTTATTTGCCCATCATAGCGATTACGCCAGACGCGGAGGAGCGCATCGCTGCCAACGAGGCCTAGGTCTACCCCAACCCTGTCCCAAGTGCAGATGCCCTCCAGCTGCGAATCCAGACTCATGCATTCCTTGAGGCCGGTGTGGCTGGGGCAACCCCCTTGCTTGATTCTGCCAGACTAGGGTAAACCATCAGGATAGTTTGGGGCAGACAAGGCATTCTCTGCTTGTGGGAGGGCGGATGATTGCTCGATCGCTGGGGGGGCTGCCCCGTTCAATTCGGCATCGGGGGCCAACCGTTCGGCAGGATCGAGATTGGGATGGAAGTAATAGTAGATTTGTTGGGCGAGGCGGGGGCCAATTCCGGGTACGGTGGCAATTTGTTCTGGCGAGGCTTCCCGAATGTAGTCGATTGACCGAAAGGCGGCCAGGAGTTGCTTTTGGCGGTGATAACCCAGACCTGGAATATCGTCGAGGCGCGATCGCCGCATTCGTTCGGTGCGTTTTTGGCGATGGAAACTGACAGCAAAGCGGTGGGCCTCGTCGCGTAACCGCCGGAGGAGTTGCACACCGGGCTGGTCGGCCTCCGTCGCCAGGGGAATGGATTCTCCTGGTAAAAAGATTTCCTCGCGCTGCTTGGCCAAGCTGACAACCCGCACCTCGTCTAACAGGTTGAGGTCACGCAATACGGCCACCACCGCCGAGAGCTGCCCTTTTCCACCGTCGATCATGATCAAATCGGGGAAGTCGGCAGTTGCTTTAACGTGGCGTTCCAATACTGAGGCTTCGCTGGCCCGGAGCAACTGGCCTTTGGCTTTTTGGGCGGCAAATTTCCGAAACCGTCGCCCAATCACTTCGGCCATCGAGGCAAAGTCATCGGAGTGGCCTGTGCGCACTGTGGGATTTTTGATCTTGTAGTGGCGATAGTGTTGTTTGGCGGGCAACCCATCGATGAAAACAACTTGGGAGGCAACGGCATCAGAGCCTTGAATGTGGGAAATGTCGTAGCCTTCAACGCGGCGGGGCAGTTCGGGGAGATCTAAAATTTCGGCTAGATCTTGCATGGCCTGGTTGTTGCGATCGGCAAAGCGCTGGGTGCGGGCCAGTTCATAGCCTGCATTCCGTTCCACCATATCCAGCAGTTCGGCTTTGGTTTGCCGCTGAGGATGGACGATCGCCACTTTGCGGCCTTTTGTCGTACTTAGAAAGTCTTTGAGCAGGTCATTTTCTGGCAATTCGTGTTGCACCAAAATTTCGGTGGGAATTTCAATCGGGTCAACGTTTTGGTAATGCTCTTCCAACACTCGTTGCAAAATCTCGCCTGGAGTGCCAGATTGGGCATCTGCCACAAACCCCAACCGCCCCACCAGCCGTCCGGCCCGCATTTGGAATAGTTGAATACAGGCATGGTGCTCGTCGGCCATGAGGGCGATCGCATCTCGCGAAATGGTGTCATCCGCCAGGGCCACTTTTTGGCCAGCCGCCAGAGTTTTGATCCCAGCCAGTTGATCCCGAATATGGGCTGCGGCTTCAAACCGCAATTCTTCTGCGGCCCGCTCCATTTGTTGGGTCAAGATTTGCTCCAATTCATCAATGCGCCCCTGGAACACCATCGCCACTTTGCGGACAATCTTGTGGTACTCCTCCGAGGTAATCAATTGCTGGCACACCCCCGGACACCGACCAATGTCGTAGTTCAAACAAGGCCGATCTTTAAACAAGGGTTGCGGGCGTTGGCGCAAGGGAAAGATTCGTTTGACTAAATTTAGGGTCTGCCGTAGCAAGCCAACGTCTACATAGGGGCCATAGAAGCGATCGGCCTTTTTCCCTGAATGCCGCTTGCGGGTAATGAAAATCCGGGGATAGGACTCGGACCAGGTGATACACAACCACGGATATTTTTTGTCGTCTTTTAGCAGCACGTTGTAGTGGGGTTGATGCTGCTTGATCAGATTGGCTTCCAGGGCCAGGGCTTCGGCTTCGGTATCGGTGACAATAAACTCGATATCGACAATTTGCCGCACCATCATGGCAATGCGCGGACTGTGGTGATGGTCATCCCGAAAGTAAGACCGGACTCGCGATCGCAACTTTTTGGATTTCCCGATATACAACACCTGATCCGTTGCATCCCGCATGTAGTAAACCCCAGGTTCCGGCGGGATTTCTTTCAACCGAGTTTCCAGGCGCTGAGGATCTTGCACCAGGGGCAATGCTTTTGCCGAGACCACGCGCGTTTCCACTTCTTGCTAAACCACTTTTTGATCTTAGGCGAATCCCTCAGGTTACGGGGAAAAGGCGGGGCAAATCCCTTGGACAGATTTTACCTACTGCTATTTACGGATTTTCACTGAAAACTGATGTTCTATATTAGACATAGAGTTTCTAGTTATTTGAGGTTTGAGTTAGTCCCATGAATGTTGAAGAATTTCGTCACCAGGCCCGTACCACGCTGGAGCAAACCCTCAACCATTTACAAACAGCAACATTATTAATTGCGGAATTGGATACGCAAATCTCTGCTGCTGGGCATTCCATGCAATCCTTGAGTCAGATGATTGAAGCGTTCACAGAGCAACAGGCCAGGGTGCAAGGGGCGATCGCGGATGCGCCCCCCTCGAATCCGCCGTTGCCAGAATCCAATGATGATGTGTAGTCTTTGATACATGCAGCTACTTAAACCCCAGGCATTCAAACACAGGAATAGAGAATTTCTTCGTGGATGGCCTGAATCAGTTCGGGCAGTTTCACTGGTTTGATGAGATAGCGGTTAGCGCCGAGCTGCAAAGCGCGATCGCGATCGGCACAAAAGGCAAATGCAGACACCACAATAATCGGCACTGTTTTCCAGGTAGGGTGCGATTTCAATAGCTGTAGCACTGTGTAGCCGTCAATCTCTGGCAGTTTGATATCAAGCAGGATAATCTGGGGCCGAAATTCTTTTAACACCGTTAAGACGGTGGTCGCTGATGGCAAACTCAGTACGTTGAACCCCTGGGCGGTGAGAAAATCCGTCATCAACTGGCGACTGATGTCATTGTCTTCTAGCAAAAAGACTTTGCTGCCCAGGGTAGCCGTGTGTAGCGGACTCATCATACTGAATCTTCCCTTCGCAAACCTGCGACGATTTCGCGGACATTTCTAAGATTCGTTGTGGTCGATCCAACCGATTAGCCGAACCATTGCCAATGGGCTAATCTGGCATGAGGGTGAGCAGGTAGCTTGTTGCTGCCCGTGACTCGTTGTGTCTATCGTATAAACCAGCCTAGTCTTGTCCTTGCCGCATATTTGCAATGCAACAAAATGCCACAGTTATCTTTCATGGTGACTTGCTCGCGCAACTAGCCAGGATTAAATTAAGCGTTAAAACGGGCGTTGGATGAGGCACAGACTCTTCATTCAAACGATGTTAAGACAATCTAAATAATTGGGAGTGACAGGTTGCTGTGGGTTGGGGGTGATTGAACGGGGCTGACCGCATGACAGCGACTCCTCAGCAAGGTTGGGGCACTGGGGGAGTCAGGTCAGTAGTGAATTTGGCTCAAGATGGCGCGGAGGCGATCGTAGTCATCTTTGAGGAGGACATTGAGGGTGCGTCCGGCGTTGACTAACCAGGTGCGGTCGGCCTTCCGTAGGTGATAGATTTCTCGCAGGGTGGCGGCAATGAGGGCATCCACAGGGGTGGCTGGCATTTGCAGGAGCGATCGCAAAAAGTCGAGGTGCTCAGTGAATTCCACGACTTCAGCGGCGTCACACTGAAACACGGCTTGATGCAGTTGGGGCGGGCGGGGGGGCAAATGCTGGTAAATGGGGGTTGCGTTTGTGCCTGTGGCGCTGGCACTGGCGGGCCGAAAGCCGACGATCGCCGCGCGGAATTCTGTTTTTAACATGGCAAACAGTTGGGGCTGCTGTTCCCGCAATTCTTGAAGGGACAAGCCCAAGGCCCGTGCCCGATGGACCGAATCGATGGGGCTAGTAGAGGCATGATACACAACGGCGTACACCACGTTACCGGCCTCTTCTTCCAGGGATTTGACCCAACTCCCAAAGGCGGGCATGGTGGGAAACCGGAGTTCTTCGCTATCGAGGCACTGGGCTAAAAATTCGGTAGTCGAGGTTTCGACAATCTCGGCAATGTGGTTGATGGGCCGGGGGGCGGTGGCAAATTGGGGCAGAGGCAGACGCATAGGGCAGTGACTCAACGCGGCAGGGGTTCACTCTTTTCCCAGTCATACCGCAAAATTACGAGATCAGACCTCGCCGCAATGAAAATTTGGGTATGAGGGGGGCTGGCCCCCGGTGCGATCGCTTATTTACCCTTTTTCACGGGTTCAATGGCTTCGAGTTCAGACAGGCGGAACGTTACTAATTTGTCCCAGTTGCCGCCTTCAAACAAGACTGCGACTTTACCGTCTGAAATCCGCTGCACTAAGCCCTCGAAGCGGTAGTAGGTATCGTTGACGTTGATGACGCGAACAATGGAACCTGGCAAGATCATGGTGTTACTTAGCTTGACGTGGGAAGGGTGTTTGCCCCTAGTTTACCGTGCGATCGCGATGGGGTGAAGGTTTCCAGGATAGGAAGTCGTCGGGCTAGGAAATAGAGTGAGCCCGTGTGAAACGGTGGGGCGATCGCTGTTCACATGGCCTCAAATGGCCTGACTTAGCGGGGTTGACGGGCTTGCCGTACCATTGCAATCAGGGTTTGGTGAGCATCTTCAGAATCTTGGAGGGTGTGATCAAACGCGATTCGCAGGGGGGTTGCTGTGCCGTGGACTTGGGCCAGGAGGTTCATGCCTTCGGGGTCGATGGATTGCATCGTGGCGGCGGTGGCTTCTGGGGTGTTGCCATACACTTTGGCATAGAGGACGATCGCGTCGGCGTGGTCGTCGTTCATGTGGGCGCAAATGCGATCGCTAATTGCAGGCGTAATGGGATCAGCCATAACAGATTTGCCAGGGGTTCGTGAGAGTGTTCATTGTTCAGAATATCGAAAAAAGTTGCGATCGCGGGATGGGTTATTGCGATCGTGGATCAAACACATCCCGAAGCCCGTCGCCCAAGAGGTTAAAGGCTAACACCATCAGCGTGATCAGCAGGCCGGGAAACCCAATTGTCCACGGTGCTGACAGGGCATAGCCGCCTTTGAAGGCATCGGAGAGCATGGTGCCGAGTTCGGGGGTTGGGGGTTGGGCACCCAGGCCCAAAAAACCGAGACCAGCCGCTTCGAGGGTTGCCGTCCCAATGGATAGACTGGCTTGAACCACGATGGGCGCTAACCCGGCGGGGAGAATGTGCCGCCAGAGGATCTGAACGGCGGTGGCACCGATGGCCTGGGCCGCTTGAATGAATTCCTGTTCCCGCAAGGACAGCACCATAGCGCGCATGAGGCGGATGTAGATTGGGATTTGGACAACCGCGATCGCTACCATTGCACTTTGGGTGCTGGGGCCAGTCACGGTCACAATCGCGATCGCCAACAAAATGGATGGAAACGCCAACAAAATATCGGTGAGCCAGTTGATGCCTGTTTCGAGCCAACCCCGGATGTATCCTGCAAGGAGCCCCAGGGTGACGCCCACGGTGACGCCCAAGCCGACGGACACCAAACTGATGAGCAAAGATGTGCGAATGCCGTACCACACCAGGGTCAACATGTCCCGGCCCAGGGCATCGGTGCCAAACCAATGGGCCAAGCTGGGGGGCAACAACCGGGCTAAATAGTCGCGATCGCTGGCTGGGTCGTAGGGGTTTAACAGGGGGGCGCAGAGTGCAAGGAGCATTAACACTCCCGCCAAACTCAGGCCCATGCGGCCTGCTGGCGATCGCCAAAATCGAGCCCAGGGGTGTTGTCGCACTGGGGCAACGGAAAACTCATTCATAGCAGGATGGTCGCATTATTTGTATTGCACCCGTGGGTCAATCAAAGCATAGGTGATATCAACCAAAATGTTCACCAGGACAAAGGCGATCGCCACAAACACAACCCCCCCCTGCACGACGGGATAGTCCCGTTCCAAAATGCCTTGGTAGATCCAGCCCCCAATCCCCGGCCATGCAAAGATTGTTTCGGTCAAAATTGCACCCCCCAACAACGTTCCAAACTGCAACCCGGTAATGGTGCTGATGGGTAACAAGGCGTTTTTTAAGGCGTGTTGGCAAACGACCCAAAAGGCGGGTACACCTTTGGCCTGGGCCGTGCGAATGTAATCTTGGGCCAGGGCATCTAGCATGGCGCTGCGGGTAATGCGGGCCAAAATTGCAAGGGGAATGGTGCCTAAGGTGAAGGCGGGCAAGAGCAAATGGGCCAGCACGTCTCCCAGGGCGGGGAGGTTGAACTGGAGCAGTGCATCCAGGAAATAGAACCCAGTGATAGGGCGGAAAGTTAAGCCCACATCGACACTGATCCGGCCACTGGGCGGCAACCATTTCAGGGCTACAGCAAAAAGGTAAATCAAAACTAGGCCCAGCCAATAGACGGGCAGGGAGACTCCCAGGAGTGAACCACTCATCAACAGGTGATCGGGCCAACGATTTTTGGTGAGGGCGGCCAAAATTCCGGCGGGGATGCCAAGGGCCAAGGCAATGAGCATGGCGGCGATCGCCAACTCAAAGGTGGCGGGATACCGCGTTTGGATTTCGGTGGCGATGGGCAACCCACTGATTAAGCTGTTTCCCAAATTGAATTGCAACAGGCTGCCGAGAAAGGCGAAGTATTGCCAGACCAGCGGGCGATCGAGGCCCAACTGGGCTTTGAGGGCGGTGATTTGGTCTGGGGTGGCGCGTTCTCCTGCTAGTACAATCGCCGGGAATGAGATGGAGAAACCCAAAAACAAGTAGCGTAATCCCCAACACAACGGGTAAAACGCTGAACAACCGCTTCAGAATGAAAAATCCCATGAGGCTGCTGAGGGTGAGATGAGCTCGGTTCACAATCCCTGGTTTGGGCTTGGCGGTTCTGCCGAGATCAGGGTTTATGTTCCGCTCTGAACAGGGTAAACTGTAACAGATGCCGGGAGAGGTGGCAGAGTGGTCGAATGCACTCGACTTGAAATCGAGCAGGTGATGAGCCTCGCGGGTTCGAATCCCGCCCTCTCCGTTTCTGAAACTGGGATTTTTCCGGTTGCCCCCTAGAGTTGGTGGGCTTGGGTTGCTTTTAGCATGTGATAGGCCACAAGCAACTGGGTAATGGCCAGGGGATAACTTTGCAGGGTTTCACCTGTGGTGCCAGTGACGCGGCCCAGTTCGGGGTTCATTTCGCGATCGCACATGGCCACCATGTGGGGCGGCAGGTTGCTACAGATAAACCGCTCAAGTTCGAGTACCTGGTCTTCTGTGGCGTGGCCATCCACTTCCAACACATCCACTGGTTTCCCCATATCCCGGTCTAACCCGAGCCGAATGGCGGCTTTTGAGTAAGAGTTGGTGTCACAGGTGACGACCTGGGTGAGGTTTGGGTGGGGAATATTGGGCCGCAACACCAGGCGGACATTGAGTAACTGACCATTGATTGCTGGGTTCGGGGTTTCCTCTGTGGGGGGATAAAACGATACAACAATATCGGCCCATTGGCGCTGGGGTCGGATAAATTGCTCTGAATCTGGTTCCCGTTTTTCTAATTCAGCGACGACTTGGGCTTCGGTATAGCCGCGTTTTTGGGTGTCCCGTTTAATCTTCCACTTGGCCCGTAAGGCTTCGGGCGGCGCAAGGTAGACTTTGACGTCATAACAATCTGTTGCCCCTCGTGTGGAGTAGCCCAGCAACCCTTCGACGATGACGAATTTGTTGGGTTTGATGTATTCCGGTGCTTCAAAGGTGCCGCTGGTGTGGCTATAGATGGGTTTGAGGATGGGTTGGCCGGTGCGCAGTAGGGCTAAATGTTGTTGCATGATATCCAGATGATTGCAATCTGGATGGAGGGCAGTAATCCCGATTTCGGCCCGTTGTTTGCGATCGTAGCGATGGTAGTCATCGGTGCAAATGACGGTGACATTCTCTGGCCCTAAGATTTGGGCAATGCCTTTGGTTAAGGTCGTTTTCCCGGCTGCACTGTCTCCAACAATACCTAGAATAATGGGGCGGTGGGTCATGAAGTCCTCCAATGCAACCTGTCCCAGGACTGGTTATGTGCGGTTGATTGCCCCATTGTAGGGAGGAAAGGGGAAGGCAGCACAGTAGCCCGCAAGAAAACCTTACACAGGCTGGAATTGGGAGTTGTGACTAAGGGCACAGGTGGGAGGGTACGCAGCAAAGGGCGATCGCGGGGTTCGGGTTGGGTAATTAAAGCCAATCTGCCGAGTGAATTTATGACAATTGACTGGAGTCAATCATCGACCAAGGTGAAAAGCCAAAATTTTCACAAAGCTTTCCACTATTATCAATAGTGCTGCTACTTCAGCTTGTGGGGCTTGTGAACTGTCTTTTGCAAGTTAAATCCGTTAGAGTAGCCCGTTTTGAAATTGCTAGCATTCTTCGGAATCAGACCTTTCCCCTCCGCCTATGAAACTATCTATTTTTCACACCCCTGAACTAACTCCGCAGCAAACCACCGCTGATTGTGCGATCGCGATCGATGTCCTACGAGCGACAAGCACGATGGTGACAGCCCTGGCCGCCGGAGCCGAGGCTGTGCAAGTCTTCAGCGATTTAGATCAGCTATTGCAAGTGAGTGAAGCTTGGGCAAGCGACAAGCGCATTCGGGCTGGGGAACGAGGTGGGGCCCAGGTCGAGGGCTTTGACTTTGGGAATTCGCCCTTAGACTGTACGCCAGAGCGGGTCGCTGGCAAACGGCTATTTATCAGCACGACCAATGGCACCCGTGCGTTGCAGTGCATTCAGGCCGCACCGACGGTTCTGGCAGCAGCGTTGATCAATCGCCAAGCGGTGGTGGACTATTTGATCGAACATCAACCTAAAACAGTTTGGATGGTGGGTTCTGGTTGGGAAGGGAGTTTTTCCCTGGAAGATACTGTGTGTGCTGGGGCGATCGCCCACCAATTACAGCAACAACTGGGATGTCCCCTGAGTGACCTGGCGGCCAATGATGAAGTGATTGCTGCCGTTAGCCTGTTTTTGCAATGGCAAGATGCGTTGCTGGAGCTTTTCCACCATGCGAGTCATGGTAAACGGTTACTTCGGCTGAATACCCATGCCGATTTGAACTACTGTTCCCAACTGGATATCTCAACCACGGTGCCAATCCAGCGTGAAACCGGAGTTCTAGTGGCTGAACAGTGTTTGGTCAAACTCCCAGCCTAATTGGGGGTGTTTGTGCCGTTGGCCGCGCCTCTGTCTGGCCTGGTTTGCCTTTGACCTTGGCCAATCGATTGAACTTTATTCAAAAAGCCCAGAGTTAGTTCAGCCGTAATGGCTAGGACTCTGGGCTTTTGTTGTGGTCGGGGTGTTTGAGCCGTTGCAGTTCGCGATCGCCCAAGCCCAATGCCCAGACTGCGAACTGCACAGAACCTAGTAGGTTTCGACGTGCCAGCGGCCTGCCTTCTTCATCCCCCGCTGGAATTCTTTCCAATCCACGCCATTCTTCGCGGCAACGGCAGACAACGCTTCGTCAATCCCATCTTCCATGCCCTTCAACCCGCACATATAGGTGTGCGTCTTGGGACTTTGCATAAGTTCCCACATCTTCTCTGCGTTTTCAGCCACCCGATGCTGGATATACATCCGGCCACCGTCAGGATTTTGTTGCTCCCGGCTAATCGCATAGGTCAGTTTGAAGTTGTCAGGATACTTTGCCTGCATCTCTTCTAGTTCTGCCTTGTAGAGAATGTTGGGCGTTGTGGGTACCCCAAAGACCAACCAGGCCAACCCCTTGAACTGATAGTCTGAGTTCAGATGCCGTTCACCATCTTTGAACATGCGCCACAGGAAGGCCCGGAACGGTGCAATCCCTGTCCCCGTTGCCAACATGATGATCGTGGCATCTTCATCGTCCGGCAACAACATTTCTTTTCCAGTCGGGCCAGTGACTTTGACTTCATCCCCTGGCTTCAAGTCGCAAATGTAAGTCGAGCAAACGCCGTAGACGGTTTCCCCGGTTTCAGGATGCTTATATTCCAATTGGCGCACACAGAGCGACACGGTTTTATCGTCGAGGTCGTCACCATGCCGAGTGGAACCAATGGAGTAAAGGCGCAGTTTTTGGGGCTTGCCGTTTTTGTCTACACCCGGCGGAATGACCCCAATGCTTTGCCCTTCTAAATAGCGGAGATCGCCACCTGACAGATCAAACTTGACATGTTGACAAATGCCAATCCCGCCTTCTTGTACCAATGGCTCGTTGGAAACGACTTTGGCCATGAATGGTGCATTTGGGCGGTAGATATTGACCGGAATATCTTTCTTTTCTACCTTTGCTTGAGTCATAGGTTTACTCTCTTGTCCTGGAGAAGTAGCGTTCTGACTAGTTTCCGGGGTGGTAGAGGTACCTGTCTGTTCTGGAGTAACGTTTCCGTTTTTGCTGCTCAGAACGTTGATGGGCTGAATGCTAACAATTTTGCCCCCCAAGCGCGTAATCCGTTGCATCACTTCATTCATGCGTTCATAGGGCACTGTAATGAAGGTGCTACCGCTGGAACGAACAGGGTAGTTCAACCGATCTGTTTCTCGGTTTTGGCGTAGACCTGTGACTTCATATTGATATAAACGGCTACCAGATTCCGTATTTGCCGTTGCGCCCAATGCGCTCATGTTATTCATGTTGCCTGATTCTCCGAAAACCTAACTCTACATTCTGTGCAACGTGCCGTTTTGACCAAACCATAACGTGCGCTATGGCTACAGGTAGCTCAGGGAGCAGTTACAGGTTAGTTGCCACTATACCCGAAGCGGTACAGGTCAACTACAACAGTCGATGGTGTTATGTGCCTTTGATTTTGTTAACTATCTTACTTGTTTATGGCCGCAGACTTGATTCTTGGCACAAATTGCCTGAGGGCGACCGCGAGACTGAGTGAGGCCCGATCGCGATCGCTCCATAATTTGGTTCCAGGGTTTGCCACAAGGAACAAAAGCTAAACCCGACGGGGGCGATCGCAACTGGCGCAAAGCACTCTCTTGCCCGCATCGTCTTCTGCACTGGATAATCTGTTTTTGCCCTTAACCCGCTGCTCGCGCCATCGCCCAAATCACAAGTTTATGAAATTTTTCCGGAAATTCCAGGTCAAATTGGGTTGTAGCCGTGATCCCGTTTTGGTAGAATCACCATAACGGTAGTATTAAATACCTAAAGGCTTGAATGCTCCTGCTTTCGGCTCGTCAATGTGTCTGTATTTGGGCCACAAGCGAGAATGAACGGTGCATGAAAGTGTAAGCGGTAACGGCTCCAAAGAGTAGTGTGTAGCTGTGTGAAGCCCTTGTGGACAACCTGTTCGTGGGCTGCATGAGCAGGTACGATTGGCTCGCTGGGCTGTCCACAGACCGCAGCTTTTAGAATAATCAAACCAACTAGTAGTAAGCACCCCTGTCGTTAGAGGAAACTATGACCAACAAGCCAGAGCGCGTGGTTTTGATTGGCGTTGCCGGAGATTCTGGTTGCGGCAAATCGACCTTTCTGCGTCGATTAGAAGATTTATTCGGTGAAGACTTCATCACAGTCATCTGTTTAGATGACTATCACAGTCTGGATCGGAAGCAACGGAAAGAAGCTGGTGTCACTGCTTTGAACCCCAAAGCCAACAACTTTGATCTGATGTATGAGCAGATCAAAGCGTTGAAAAGCGGTGAGTCAATCAACAAGCCAATTTATAACCATGAAACTGGCATGATTGACCCGCCCGAAATCGTCGAGCCAAATCATATCGTCGTGATCGAAGGCTTGCATCCTCTTTATGATGAGCGCGTGCGTGCCCTCCTCGATTTCAGCGTATATCTAGACATCAGTGATGAAGTTAAGATTGCCTGGAAGATCCAACGGGACATGGCTGAGCGCGGCCATACCTATGAAGATGTATTGGCGGCCATCAACTCTCGTCGGCCCGACTTCAAAGCCTACATCGATCCTCAGAAAGAATTTGCTGACGTTGTTTTGCAGGTGCTACCGACCCAGTTGATCAAAGACGACACGGAGCGGAAAGTCCTCCGGGTGCAGATGATCCAACGGGACGGCGTAGAAGGGTTTGAGCCAGCTTATCTGTTTGATGAAGGTTCTACCATTGATTGGATCCCCTGTGGGCGGAAGCTAACTTGCTCTTACCCTGGTATTCGGATGCACTACGGCCCAGATACTTACTATGGTCACGGGGTATCTGTGCTTGAGGTGGATGGTCAATTTGACAAGCTCGAAGAGGTGATCTACATCGAGCAACATTTGAGCAACACGTCAACCAAATACACCGGTGAGCTGACTGAGCTCTTGCTCCAACACCGCGATTACCCTGGTTCTAGCAATGGTACTGGCTTGTTCCAAGTGTTGACTGGCTTGAAGATGAGAGCCACCTATGAGCGCATCATGGCGCAAGAGGCTAAAGTCGCGGCACAAGTATAGACTGGGCAGTTTCCGCACAGCAATTCTGGCTCTTTGGTGTGGCCAAGGGACAGGTTGCTAGACAGGTTTAGGCTTGAGAATCATACTTGGGGAAGTTAACCTTCCCCTTTTTTGCACCTTGATTCGGTCATTAGCAGAACCAATTGATATGAAAAGTTTTCCTGGTGAGATTCCCGCATGGGTGAGGCTGCGTTTAACCGTATAATATTTTCTTAAGATCGCTCATCTTAGGTGAAAGCTTTTTGAATCATACTGCGCGGATTGATGGGCATCTTCAATAATGAAGCGCTTTTAGGAGTACCTGTCATGACTGATGGCAACAAGTCTGGGGAAAATGGTCGTGGAGGGAAAGCCACAAGCTTGCGGAATCGCGCGACTCGTGCGAACAAAGCCAAAGGCGCTGAGGTTTCTTCGGCTGTCCAACAGTCTGATCCTGGTCACTCGAAATCTAATGGTGGAGACAATATGAGTACAGATAAAGTTCTTGATGTTGCGGCTCAACCGGCAAAGGTTGACGATAAGCAAAAGCTGGCGGCGATCGCGCTGCATCAGCCAACGGCGATGGTCGGTGGTCGTCCGGTGATGCCCAGTGACATTGAAATTGCGGAAACAATGGTTGATGCTGGTATTCGCCCGATCGCTGTGAGCCACTTGGAACTGGCTGGATCTTTTTTGAACGGTCGTCCAATTGAAGCGAGCCATTTAAAAGTGCACAACATGTTACCGGGCGATCGTCCCGTTTTTGAGAGCGATTTTAAGGTGGCAGACGGAGCCTTGTTACCTGGCAATCGCCCGATTATGGCCAGCAGTATAGCCTTGCTAGAAGCTTCAGTGTTGATTGGCAATCGTCCCATCGCTTCTAACGATACAGTTGATCCGGAACCGAGCGTGTTGATGGGTTACCTCGACTAAGATGCTCAAGCCATCATCAATTGGCTAGTGCCATGAATGTAGGGCAGAACGGATTGTCTGCGCTCATTTATGGCATTTGATTTATTTCGGTAACACGCGCAGGCTAACGCAGCCTCGTTATGACCCGGTTCACAGCCCAAGTTTCATCGTCAGGTCAATGGGGCAGCCTTGTTCTAAGGGTGTGCCGCAGAGGCGACAGAACTTTGCATCTGCGTCGTGGTAGCTTTCATTGCAGCCTGGACAAATGCTTTCAACCTTGTTGCTGGTTTTGACTAAGCGGCGGATGAGGTTGCCAATCTGCCAGGGAATAAGAGCGATCCCGGTCAGAATCATGAGGATGGTGAGTAAACGGCCTGCTTCAGTGGCTGGGGTGACATCGCCATAGCCAACCGTGGTCATTGTGGCAACGGAAAAATAAACAGCGTCAAGAAATGTACGAAAGACGGCTGGATTTTTTGGGTGTTCTGCTTGATAGATGAGCCCTGAAAAAATGAAGACGATAATGAATAGCGTCATGAGAATGCGGGTGAAGATGGCGCTGTCTTCACGGCTGACGTAGCCAAAGATGGTTTTGCCTTCGAGAAAGCGAATGAGGCGGAGAATCCGAAACCAGCGAAAAACTCGTAAAAACTGAATATTAAATGACCCGATGAAAAAGGGGACGATCGCAAGCAGGTCAATGATGGAGTAGAGGCTGAACAGATATTCGCGGCGGTTTTGGGCACACCACAGGCGCAGGGCGTATTCCAGGGCAAAGAGCCATAAGATCCCAGTTTCGACCCACTCAAGTTGCGATCGCACCGGGATCGGCAAAGGATAGGTTTCCATCACGAAAATGGCCGACGACACGACCACAAGGGCTGTGATCGTTAGGTTGACGGTTTTTCCGATGGGAGTTTCAATATCGTCGAGGTAGAACCCTAGTTGTTGCTGTAAAGTCGTGAAGCGATCCATAGTCGCGATTGCTCAATACCTTTCATAGCACACTGTACACGCAGCCTTGCACCGATCGCACGGCTCTCGTTAAACCAGGGTTTGAGTTAGACGCAGGTATTAGCGGGGTCGTCGTTGGCTGACCAACAAATCATAGGCTGCGGCAAAGTCAGCGTTATTAATTTGGAGCAGGGACGGATCCGTCGAGCCATGCGCCCGATACCGCCGAATGGCTTCTAGGGCGGCCTGGTTGCTCAAAAGGGTAAGATCGGCCCCGTTCCAGCCTTCCGTTTGGATCGCCCAATGGTTGAGGTCTACGGTATCCAGGGGGCGATCGCTATTATGAACCTGTAAAATTGCTAGACGGCTTTCTGGGTTGGGCAAATCGACTTCTAGTTGCAGATCCAAGCGACCTGCCCGTAACAACGCCGGGTCGAGCGCGTCTGGACGATTGGTTGCCCCAATCAGCAAGACATCGACGCAATCGCTGAGGCCATCTAATTCTGTTAACAGTTGCCCAACAACGCGATCGCTTACCCCAGAATCTCCCTGAAATTTGCCCCTGGCTGGGGCCAACGTATCAATTTCATCGATAAACACAACGCAGGGAGCCGCTTGGCGAGCCTTGGCAAACAACTCACGGACTTCCTGTTCGGCAGCTCCGACCCAGCGACTGAGCAACTCTGGCCCATTGACCGCAATAAAATTGGCCCGGGCTTGGGAGGCAACAGCCTTAGCTAGTAAGGTTTTGCCCGTTCCCGGTGGCCCCCACAGCAAAATTCCCCGAGGCGCTTTGGCCCCCGTCCGTGCATACAAATCTGGGTAGAGCAAAGCCCCTTCCACCGATTCTTGCAACGTTTGTTTGATCTGCTCTAGGCCGCCAATGTCTTCCCACGCAACGGTGGGCGCTTCCACTTCCACCGATCGCAGCACGGATGGTTTGACTTCTCGCAATGCCTGCCCAAAATCCTCGTTAGTGACTGTCATCGTGGCGGGAATGGGCGCTTGCAACGACGGGACTTGGCGACGCAATGCACTGTAGGCCGCCTTTTGACAAACGGCCTTGAGATCGGCACCCACCATACCCACGGTCAAGTCTGCAATGGCTGCTAAATCGACTCCTTGAGCCAGGGGCATTGACCGGGTGAGAATGGTCAGAATTTCTAAGCGGCCTTCCCGATCAGGCACCCGAAATTGGACTTCGCGATCGAACCGTCCGGGGCGACGCAAGGCTGGGTCAAGATGATCTGGGCGGTTGGTTGCAGCCAGGACAATCACTCCCTGGGTTTGGGCAAAGCCATCCATCAAGCTCAAGAGTTGGGCGACTAACCGTTTTTCCACTTCGCCTTCAACTTTGCTGCGATCGGGCACCAAACTATCGATTTCGTCAATGAAAATTAGACAGGGCGATGCTTTAGCGGCTTTTTCAAACAAACTGCGGAGGCGGGCTTCGGCCTCGCCGTAATATTTGCCAATGACTTCTGGCCCGGCGATCGCAATGTAATTAACCCCAAGTTCTTCTGCCAAACTCCGAGCGGTCAAAGTCTTACCCGTTCCCGGTGGCCCGACAAGCAACACCCCCCGCGGGGGTTCTAAACCCAACTGCGCCAACAAATCGGGGCGCTTGAGGGGAATTTCAACCAACTCGCGTAACTCGCGCAGCACCTCTGTTAGCCCACCCACATCCTGTAAAGTAGGGCTAGCGGCAGTGGCTGCATTGGGCTGCCCTTCGCCTGTAGGGGGCGGTGGCACAATCACCTCAGGGTCGGGCGCTTGACTGGGGGCCGGGTTGGGTCGCACCCGGCTCACACCAATGTTGCCCGTCGGGATATTACCTTGGCGCGGAATACTGCTCAACCCCCGGGAATGAATCTGAAAATCAGTTTTCAGTTCCCCTTTTTCCGCTTTTTCTTCTAGGGTTTTCGCCAATTCTAATAGTTGTTCAAATCCTTTAAATAAGTCACTCATGCGCAAGGCCCGTTACGACAGGAAGAAAAGAAGTCAGGAACCAGCCTTGTAACCAGATATCTTACTGTTCTGACCGCAGATGGTTCTGGTTCCTGGATTCCCTCTGTGTAAAAGGGGCCGCTGGCTTGGCGATCCCAATATTTTAGTTATTCCCCGTTTCAGTGCAAACCAACCATGCCGCCCGGAACTTTACGCCATTTGTCGGCCATCCCTTTACCAGCGTGCTGCTCCTTGGGATGAATTGGCTCTAGCGGCGAGGCTAAGTCCTGGTGCTGGCTGCGCCTGTGGTCTTGCGAGTGATGGTTTGGCCCGCCAGAACTAATTTCTGGTGGGTGCGATCGCTCTAGGTTATGTTCAGGCTAGTGGCAGTTCTAGGCAAAATTCGGTGCCCTCGCCCAGTTCAGAGTAACATTGGAGGTCGCCGTTGTGGTGCTTTGTGACAATTTGGTAGCTCATATACAGGCCCAAACCTGTCCCTTGCCCAATCGGTTTTGTTGTAAAAAACGGATCAAAAATTCGATTTTTAATCGTTGTTGGAACCCCATTGCCGTTGTTGTGAATCCGGATGGATACGCGGTTGGGCGAAATCATTTCAGTTTGAATCGTGATTGTGGGTGGCTCAGTCAACCAATTAGGTTTTTCGAGGTATATTTGTGCGCTTTCGTCATCAAATGAGGGCGCACCGAGTGGGCTGGCGATCGCCCCAACTGGTTTCAGGGTTTTCGCCGATTGTAGCGGACTAAAATCAGTAGCGATCGCGTCAATAGCGTTGTTCAAAATATTCAAAAATACTTGATTTAACTGACTTGCATAACAAACAACCTTTGGTAAGTTGCCATATTTTTTAACTACTTGAATCGCCGGATATTGCTCATTTGCTCGCAAGCGATTCTGTAAGACAACTAAAGTATTGTCCAAGCCTTCGTGTAAATCAACTGCCTTTTTCTCCGCCTCATCGAGCCGAGTGAAATTCCGCAGCGATAATACAATTTTTCGAATGCGATCGGCACCTAGTTGCATCGATTGCAACAATTTGGGGAGATCATACTCAACAAACGACAAATCAATGGCATCTAGCGCCATTTTGATAACAGGCTTTGGCTCAGGATAATGTTGTGTATAGAGCCGTAATAAGTGAAACAAGTCTTCAATGTAGGAACGGGCAGGATTGATATTGCCATAAATGAAACTGACTGGATTATTAATTTCATGGGCAATACCAGCCACTAATTGCTCTAAGCCAGACATTTTTTCAGTTTGAATCAACTGAGCTTGAGTTTTTTGGAGTTCAAACAAAGCTTCTTCTAGCTGAACGGTTTGTTGGCGCGATTGTTGTTCTGCTCGGCGTAGGGCTGTTTCGGTCTGTTTGCTGTGGGTAATATTGTGAAAAACAGCCACAATGCCTCGCTCTGCTTTGTAGTTTTGATTCAACGGACGCGCAGTTACATTCAACCAAATACCAGCAGCTTGTCCAGGTGGACAAACATACAATTCTGTGGAGTCAACCGTTTGCCCCGCCATGGCTTGGATCAATGGAAACGCTGCCGCAGGCATTGGTGTGGTTTGGTCAGCACAGAAAAAACCTTGTGCTGCCAGCCATGTATCTGTCCATTGCGATACAGGGATGGGGTGAGTTTGGAGCCCTAAAACTTTTTGAGCCGTCTTATTGACAAACAAAAATTGGCCCGCAGCATCAATGACAACTAAGCCATCTCCAATACTCTCTAGAATACTTTCCAGGCTGCGGAGCGCTTCGTCGGAGTGACCTAGTTTTTGCAGCGCTTTTTCAAGAGAATTTGTGGCCTTACACGTTTCCTTCTCATACGTTTCTAACAACTCTTCTAATCCGACAACTTTTGCTTTAAGCTGCTCAATTTCAGCATATAAATCTTCAGTTCTCACGTCGCTAGTATTCCTTAAATTGAAGTTTTATAGGGTCGAGCGATCGCTCTTGGGGCTCGGACTAGGGTAAAAACCAGAATGACGGCCAGAGTAGATACATCAACGCAGCACCGGATTCAGAAAAATCGCAAGTTTTTAGCTGCATCAAACTTGATGCATCGATAAAAAATTATTTTCGCATCATGCAATCTACTACTTTGATAAAATGCATTGATTAGAGTGCCCTGATGATGGAAAAAAAGAACCAAAAATCTGATGTAAGGTATAAGCAATTTATAAGGTTCGGGCCGTAGCAAGTTTGGTTAGACTCAGTTCACACTTTTCTCGCAGAAAAAGAGTAACTATTTTTGCTAAGCATACCACAAGGATTAGCGCTTACCCAAAAGCTGTATCCCGCTGAAAACAGAAGGCAGAAAACGAACGCAACACCTCACAATCATTAAATACTCCTAATCTAAAGAAAATCACGGTTGAAACTAAGTGATTGTTATCACTATTGTTATAGACATTCATTTTCCAAGGTCCTTATTGATGCAGTCAAATTTCAGGTGTTCAGATTTTAAGCTTGTCTGGAAAGCGTTTAGACAAGCTTAGCCAGCAAAAATAGCACCCCGGTCAAAAGACAAAAGCGCCATCTTCGCATTCAATGCAAGAGGCTTGAACAAATCAGCTGTATCACGCGAGATGAATACTTTTGAAAACAAGATAATCGTCATGAGATTACCGGATGGTAACATCCCTCCAAATCCTAGGACTGACCGAATTTTAAATGGAATAACAAACTCTTGCTGGGCTGGGACAAAGGGGCTTCCTAACGCTTCTGGAACATGAAACACATTGAATGTTTTTTGTTCTAAATCAATGATTAAGCTAGTATTTGGCTGAACGATAGAACTAAGCTCTAAACCAAATTGTTGAATGAGTTGAGAAATCATGGGTGATTGGGCAACTAGCTGCTCGCTGACGAGGGGAATGGCTTGGTGACCTGTTGAGGCGGATACGGTTTGCCATTCGGGTCGATCGCCCGTTGTTGCCAGTAAGGTTAAACATTTCATTAGCGGTAGCCGTGGCTGTTCACCTAACATCTGAGATGCAAATTCTCGGCGATCGCGTGTCAATTCTCGATAGGGATGGGTTTTGAAAAAACGGACTAAGGCAAAATTACTTTCTTGTGTATCAGCATTCCCAAACTGGTGATATAAGTAGCGAACAATACGATTAGCGACCTCTTCCATACTGCTAGCACCAAGCCCCATTTTGCGTAATGCTGCACCGCATTCAGTCATTTCACTAAGACCAAAGCGAGACAAATGATACATAGTTTGTTCTCGTGTCATGCTGTTCGCATTACTCCTCTGTTCCGGCTTTGATGATAGTGCTCAATCTAGATTTTGTCTTGGCGACCACCCCCAGCAAAGTCATGGTTTGATTGAGCGTTGAGGGCGAGCAGGGTGACTCGGTCGTCCCTTTAACATGGGCTGAAATGGAATGATCTAAGACCTAAGGTAAATTGGCAGGTTGTGTCGCTACCATACTGCTAAGTAGGTTACCAATTTGAATTTCTCTCCGTGGGTTTAATGATTCTGCTCAGGTGCGTCGGCCTTATGAGGGCCAAAATTTTTGCCCGTGACTGTTTGCTTCTCTGGGGCTACGCTGATTTCTGGGTTATGGATTCAAGCCTGTAAACCGGGTTGAGGGATTGGGCGAAGGGCCGGGTCTGGTAGGAGTTGCGATCGCTTCACGGCTGATTGAAGTCATGAGAGTGCCTGCATGGATGTAGACGTATGCATCTGAGGGGCTGTCACCGGAGTTTGTAGGACTAAACGTTCCCAGCGAGAACAGATGCCTGACCAACAATCTGTTGCCGAACAATCTGTTGCCGTCGGGATTGGCTCAGTGTCTGACTAGCCCATTCCAGCCCGATCATACCCTTAAGCGCCGGATAGCCTGAAACAGTAATATTCCTGATTTTTATTAATAAAAATTAATCTTTGGGAGGATGTGAGGGGCGATCGCACTACAACAAGGGAGCCTCTAACACATCGTCTTCGCGGATTTTGTCGAAGGTGCGCTTGATGAAACTCGCAAGGGGTACTGCAATCAGCAGTCCTAAAATGCCGCCTAGCTTCGCGCCAACTAATAAGGAGAGAATGAGCCAGACGGGATTGAGCCCAGTGGCTTCGCCCAAAATGCGGGGTGCAATGATGTTGTCTACAATCTGACTGGTAACAACAGAGCCTAAAAAGACTGCTCCACCGAGTTGGAGATTTTGAAATCCCAGCAATATGGCCACAACGAGGGTGCTAATTAACCCGCCATAGGGCACAAATGCTGCCAACCCAATGATGACCCCGAATAACAAGCCATAGGGCACTTTTAAAACCAGGAAGACCACCACAAGAATACTGCTGGTAATGATGGCTAGGGTTGCTTGGCCGGCAAAGTATTTTTCAAAGTTTTGACGCAGCGATCCCCGTAAATAGTCTTGCCAAACAGTTGGCAACCAAACTAACAGGCCGTTCCAAATTTGTTCGCCTTTAAATGTGAGAAAAATAGTGAGGACAAAGGTCACAAAAAAGTTGACGGCGCTATCAACCGTACTAAAAATGAGGCTCAAGGTTTTGCCACTGAGGCGTTGGATTTGGGTGGCGATGGTATCGATGGCTTGGGTCGCAAGATTGCCTAAATCGACGGGGAGTTTTTGGGCTAATTCTGATTGGCTGAGCGTGGTCAAATGTTGGCGGCCAGATGCAATCCACTGCGGAATGCGGGTGGTGACTTCGATGGATTGCTCTAGGATGATGGGCAGAACGATCACACCCAGAATGACGAGTAGAACGATCGCAGTAACGAGGACGCTGGCGATCGCTAAACTGCGGGAAACACCACTTTTTTCTAAGAGCCGAATGGGATAGTCGAGTAAAAAGGACAAGATGACAGCAGTGACAAAGATGGTCACAAGTGGTTGCAAGGCTTTGACTAATTGCAACACTAACCACCCATCTAGAAACAGGATGGGAAAAATGACGATCAAAACCAACCATTTGGGCCATTGCTGTGCTGACTGAAACATACCGCGTTGTCCACAAGGATTATTTGCAATGGTAACTTACAGAACCCTGGTGGAATGCTGAATTGAGGCGTGGGCAGGATTTGGGCGCGGTGGGCCACGGCATAGGGCTTGCGCCAGAAACTCAAGACAAGCCGGGAAAAGGTAGACTAGACTGCAAAGATGTGTTAACGTTTCTGCATTGATAGTTTGAGTTAAAACTATACAGGTAAGAAATTTAATTTCTACTTCCCTGGTTGCTAATTCACGCTGATTAGTAGTTGGGCGATCGCGATGGTCAAGAACTGGATGATTCAGAGTCAAGTCTAGGCATAGCAAAGGGGAATGAAATGGCTGAACATCCTCGTATTGTGGTAGTGGGCGCTGGGTTTGGTGGGTTGCAGGCGGCGCAGTCTCTGGCCGGTGCGGCGGCGGATGTGTTGCTGATTGATCGAAATAGCTATCACACCTTTGTGCCTCTGCTTTATCAAGTTGCAACGGCCCAGTTAGCGCCGGAACAAATCATGTATCCGGTTCGAACAATTTTACGGCGATCGCCCAATCTCCAGTTCCTACGAGCGACTGTGCGGCGGGTTGATCTGGTAGCTCAATTTGTGGAAACAGAATCAGCCGTTATCCCCTATGACTACCTTGTTTTGGCGACGGGGAGTGAGACGCGATTTGCAGGAGTGCCGGGGGCAAAAGAGTATGGTTTTGCGTTGGGGAGTGTGGATGAGGCTGTGGCGCTCCGCAACCATATATTGATGCAGTTAGAGCAGGCGGCCCATGAAGTGGATCGCGCCCGGCGGCAGGCTTTGCTATCGATCGCGATCGTTGGGGGTGGCCCAACGGGGGTGGAACTGGCAGGGGCATGCGTCGAAATGATACACAGCCGTATGCAGCAGGATTATCCCACCTTGGATTTGCGGGAGTTGCGGCTCTGGTTGGTGCAAGCGGGCGATCGCCTCCTGGCTGATTTGCCTCAACCGTTGGGAGTTTACACGGCAAAACGCCTGCGGCAACTGGGGGTTAATGTGTTGTTGCAGACACGGGTACACCGAGTTACCCCGACTGGGTTGAACCTTGATTCTGGGGCGATCGCTGCCGGTACCGTCATTTGGACGGCAGGGCTGGAAGCGACGGCACCTTATCCTTCGCAAACAGTGGACACGGCGCGGCAAGGCAAGTGGGTGGTGGGGCCAACCTTGCAGGTGCAGGGCTATCCCAATGTCTACGCGATTGGGGATATGGCTTATGTGGAGCAGCAGGGCCAACCCTTGGTGGGTGTGGCTCCCGAAGCTTTGCAGCAAGGAGTTGCTGTGGCCCGAAATTTGCGATCGCAATTACGTGGACAAGCCCCCAAACCCTTCCGCTACTTCAACAAGGGACGCTTAGCGATTATTGGTTGCCGCTCTGGGGTTGGTAAGATCGGGGCGATAACCTTGACGGGCTGGTTGGCGTGGTTGCTGTGGTTGGGCGTTCACTTCGTTTATTTGCCTGGGTATCGAAATCGTTTACTTGTATTGGTCAATTGGTTATATTCCTATGTCTTTCGCGATCGCCCAATTCGCTTAATTCAAACACCAAGGGTTAAGCCAGATCGAGTGCAAGAATCAGTGCAAAGTTTATCCTAGAATGTCAGTCAACCAAACTGAAGTCAATTTCTGCGGTTTGTCCGGTTTCCTGTTGATGAGTAGTGTTTTTCTACAACAAATTTAATGCTTTACTCAGTCCGAGGGAGAGAGTTATGACAACGAATCTGAATCGAGCAGGCTTAAAGTTTCGGGATATTGCGATCGCCTATCTTTTACTCCGCGTTTTGATCGGAGTTAACTACTTCAATCATGGATTTACCCGTATTTTTAATATCCCGGCCTTTGCGGAAGGGATTGTCAAAACCCTAGAAAATTCCTACTTTCCTGAAGTTCTAGTTCGGTTTAATTCTTACCTGGTGCCGCCCGTAGAACTGATTGTAGGTATTTTGTTGACCGTTGGGTTGTTCACGCGCGGTGCATTGATTGCCACCTTTATTTTGATGATTATTCTCAAGCTTGGGGTAACATCGGTGCAAAATTGGGATGCTGCCACTTCCATGCTGTCCTATGGTCTTGTTTTATTTATTTTGCTGGCTGGTGCGGGCTTCAATCTGTATTCTGTTGACCATTGGCGACAACGCAACCAGTCTGGTGAGACTGGGGAATCTCGATTTGAGCCAGACCGCCTGAGTTTTGTCCACCAAGTTTGGCGCATGATCAGACTAAGACGGCGACGGAAGCCTTTGCCCAGTTCCCTGAGTTCGCGCTAACTGGTTGAAGGTGCTACACCGATCGCTGGTGTGCTTGTGATTGGTTTAACTCGCCGCGATCGCCGCTTGACGGCAACCTCTGGGTGATAGGTTGGTCGCCGGAGTTTGCAAAACTGGAGCTGAACTCTCCGCCTCCGGAGGGTTGTGGTTGAGACAAATATGAGAACAGGTGGTTGAATCGAGCCTATTACCAGTAAGCTAATCTACTGTAGAGCTTGCGATCGCTGTGGCACAGGTCATTTTAGAGAATATCTATAAAAGCTTTCAAAAGGGGAGCCAAACCGGGGGGAATGAACCCCTTGCAACGGCAACGGCTGTCTTGCGGAACATCAACCTCACGGTGAACGATGGCGAATTTATGGTGCTGGTGGGGCCATCAGGATGTGGCAAAAGTACCCTCCTCCGGTTAATTGCGGGTTTAGAAGCAGTGACGGGGGGAAGCATTTATGTGGGCGATCGCCGGGTGAACGATTTGCCGCCCAAAGCGCGAGATATTGCGATGGTGTTCCAAAACTATGCGCTCTATCCTCACATGACCGTGTACGACAATCTGGCTTTTGGCTTGCGCCGCACAGCCACACCGATCACAACGGCACCACGTAACCGTGCCCCAGAACAGACCATGCCCCGCTGGGCTGAAAATGTGCTGATTGAATCGACCCGCAAACTCCCCAAAGGCTTACGCTACCAATCTGCCCGCGAGGTTGCCATAGATCAACAGGTGCGAGCAATTGCGCAAATCTTGCAAATTGAGGCATTGCTGGAGCGGTTGCCCAAACAACTTTCTGGTGGCCAAAAGCAACGGGTTGCCTTGGGACGGGCGATGGCCCGGAGTCCCCAGGTGTTTTTGATGGATGAGCCGTTGTCTAATTTGGATGCCAAGCTCCGGGCTGAAACGCGATCGCAAATTGTGAAGCTACAACGACAAGTCGGCACAACCACAATTTACGTCACCCACGACCAAACGGAAGCGATGACGATGGGCGATCGTATTGCTGTGATGAATGCTGGCCAAATTCAGCAGCTCGCCTCCCCCCTCGAAATTTACAATCATCCTGCTAATTTGTTTGTGGCCGAGTTTATTGGGTCTCCTCCAATGAACTTTTTGCCTGTCCAGTTCAAAGCGCCTCTCCTCACGACCTACGAGCAATTTCGCCTCACTTTGCCCGATACGTGGGAGACAGCCCTGGCCCCCTACGATGGTCAAACCTTGACCCTTGGTATCCGGCCAGAACATCTCAGCGTTGGCCCTCCAGCGCCTAAAAATCTGCACGTTCGCGTGGAACTGGTGGAAGCCCTGGGGAGCGAGACCTATCTTTCTGTGCGCTGGCTCGATGCGCCCCGGTTGCGGCCTGTGACGTTGCAAGCCCGGATTGAACCGGATCATTCCGTAAGTTTGGGCGATGAATTATGGCTTTCGATTCAACCAGAAAAGATTCATTTGTTTGAACCCAATACGGGGAATGCGATCGCTCAGCGGTTGATCTGAATGAATCAACAGTGAATCAACGGCCTTAGCGCGATCGCATTTACCTCGGCGATTATCAGATTATTTTCAATCTTAATAAGCCAAATCTACCGATCTTTGAGCCTGACCGCAATTTAGGTATGGGCGATCGCGGTTTGTCCAGAAATATTAATTGGGATGCTGGAATTAGCATAGATTGGATCGACTTGTAAGCGCTGTTTTACAGTTGGATGAACCTTGAAATATTGCGCAGTTTCTGGCGTTTGTTGGCGCTGATGAGGGCGAAAGATGGGCCAGTTCAGTACCCACCATAAACGATTTGCCCGTTTTGTTGCAGGGGTATTGTATGCGTATAAATAATTTTGAGCTTGCCGATTTGCGTCGATCACCGCTGAATCTAATTGAAGCTGTAAACCAAGTTGCTTAATTGTTTCAACAACCCAAATAAAATTGATCGATGAAAGTTCGCGAACCCCGCCGCCACAACAGCTATGATTCCCAATAAACCAGCACTGTTCTAAGTTTGGTTTTGGTTCTCGGTTTTCATCAATTAACATGGGTGTTAGGTCAAACACTCGTCGATCTTCATTTAAGGCGATCGCATGAATTGCATTTTCGATTAACGGACTCAGATTCATATCATGAAAACTGTAGCGATGGTTCAAAATATTTTCAGAAAACCACCGAACAGGGCGTAAAAAGGGGATATCAGGAATACCAAGGGAACCGACCGTATCCCAACAACACAACAATTTAATGGGGATAGAACGATCCAGGGTGTTCGCCTTACGAAAGTCGATTAGTTCTTGTTGAAACTGATAATAGGCTTTTGCTTTTATATTGGGCACAACTTTTCGATAAAGTTGATAGGCAACTCCAATTTGTTCCAAACATTCTCGCCGCAGTAAACCTACTCGATTAATTAATCCGACAACGCTGCGCACCGTGTAGGAGCCACGACTAAATCCAAATAAATAGATTTCATCACCATCATGATAGTTCATACAAAGGAAACGGTACGCTTCCAAAATATTGGCATCAATGCCAACGCCGATCGCTCCCCCCAGAAAACGATCAACCTTTGAATAGCCAGTACCCACACCATCATCGTAGAAAACAATTTGAGGAATTGCAGCCTTGTCTCCGGTCGATGAAGCGCTGTAGTCCATTGGTAAGATTGCACGGGCCATTTCTACAACATTACTATGGGTGCCCTGGTGGGCGGTTTGTAGAGAATTCCATGTGCCATCGCAGCAAATAATGAGTCGTTTCATGGGGCGTTCCTAAATTAATGAAGGGGCTCAAAAACATTCAGTCTGAATAATAGTCTGAGTGGTCTAGTTAAGACCTTGGAGCTTAACAAGTCATAAATTTATTCCTCGCTTCAATCTTTTTACTTCTAATCAAAACAGAAATTTATCCAATTAAAGGATAGATCGAATTCTAGATAAACAGCGATCGCATCATATTTAGCAACCCAAAATAGGTTGATCAAGCAAGGTTTTTCCGTTCGTATCCAAGGCTAAAAATACTAATTCTGACTAAGTTTGCTGACTAAGGATGCCATTTGCTTTGAGCTTATAAAGAACGTACAGCTTTACTACAACTTCCAACTTGAGTTAGGGGTTGAATTAGACACGGGATGGTTTTTAGGTCTTATTACGAGGCAAGTTATTCCGGCAGCGACCTATTATTGTATCTCTGCGCTTAGTTAGAAATACAGCCAGCCATTTTTGATTTCCTGAAGCTTGTTCTCCCTCGTTTGAGTGATTGTAGAGCAAGCCATAGCCTGTTGTCGGGCAAGGGCATCGCAACCTTTATCTTTGCGAGTCAGAGGGTTAAAGTTTCCTATCTTCAGGCGACGGTTGCATCAGTTCAAGACTAAGGAGCAATAAAACAGGATTAAAAGTTTGGTGATTCGCTTAAAACTGATGGCGATCGCAGAAACAATGAGTAACTTTACAAACCTGATCATGCTTATGGTATTGACTTTAATCTCGGCGGGCAAACTTTCGCACAACAAACTCTTTTGCTTCTATAATTTTGTAGTCACGAGTCCCTAAAGCAGTATCAAACTGTTCTTCGATTACTTTTAATTCAGCTTCAGGAATTGCTTTCCACTGTTCGCGTGTTGCCCATTGAATGACCATGATAAGTTCGTCTGAATGGGATGGACTTAGCCAAATTTCCTTACCCAGAAACCCAGGATATTGAGCTAAGGCTGTTGTCCAAATCTCTTCATCGATCTGAATATAACGTTCTCGCATCTTTTCATTCACTCGAACTTTTAACCACTCAATAACCATAGATTCTTTCCCCACGAAATTTAGCTTTCTAAGAAATCAAAGCCTGTGCCAATCAGGCTCGCTCTAAAGGATCAACAGGACGTTTTTACATTCCTAACTGCTGCACCTGATCGAGCATTTGTAAGCCATGAATGAGAGATGCTCCCCCTCGAATGGCCGTTGCAACATGGATCGCTTCAGTCATTTGCTCTAAGTCAGACCCCTGTTGCAGACAGGCTTTGCTGTAAGCATCAATGCAATAGGGACACTGCACAGTGTGGGCAACTGCCAGCGCAATAAGAGCTTTTTCGCGAGCGGAAAGTGCGCCTTCGGTAAAGACGGCATTGTAATAAGTGAAGAATTTTTCGGCAAGTTCGGGGTTTCCTTCGGCAATGGACGCAAAGTTGGATAAATGGTTGGAATTGTAGTATTCAGCCATAAGTGAAAGAGTTTGACTGTAAAACTTTAGCTTGCATCCCTTATGGTAAACAGCTTTTTGTGAATCGGAGCAAGAACTAGATTCTTTGATTGGGTGCTGAAATTTTCCTTTAAACTAGGAGGGATAAACTTGTTCTATTTGCGATTGCTATGGCTTTCCCTTCCGTTGCGACTCCTCATTCTGCGGCTAGTTTGGAATTACTAGCTCAACAAACCCGGACGGCTGCACGACGACTGGGCATTTTACCAGCGGCGGTTCGTAATCAAGCGCTGGAGGCGATCGCCCAGGCTTTGGAAAGCGCTGTGCCTGAAATTCTGGCGGCTAATCAGGCGGACTGTGAAACGGCCCAGGCGGAAGGAATTGCAGCGGCTTTGTATGCCCGATTGAAGCTGGATGCAACCAAGTTGATGGGGGCGATCGCGGGAGTGCGGGATGTCGCGAAATTACCCGATCCCCTAGGCAATGCACAATTGCACCGCGAGTTGGATGCAGGTTTAGTCCTGAAGCGCGTTACCTGCCCACTAGGGGTTTTGGGAGTCATTTTTGAGGCACGGCCTGATGCGGTTGTCCAAATTTCTAGTTTGGCTGTGAAATCGGGAAATGGAGTCATTTTGAAAGGGGGTAAAGAAGCGATTCGATCGTGTGAAGCCTTAGTTAAAGCTATCCGTCAAGGACTAAAGACCGTAGGGATAGAAGACTCTATTGTGCAACTGCTGACTACTCGCGAAGAAACTCTAGAATTGCTCAAGTTAGATCAATATGTAGACTTGATTATTCCTCGTGGCTCGAACTCTTTTGTTCGGTTTGTCCAAGATAATACGCGGATTCCTGTGTTGGGTCACGCCGATGGTATTTGTCACTTGTATGTAGACGAGGCGGCAGATATAGAACAGGCGATCGCCATTGCCGTGGACTCTAAAACTCAATATCCAGCGGCCTGCAATGCGATTGAAACGCTGCTAGTCCATGATGCGATCGCGGTGGATTTCTTGCATCAAGCGATTCCGGTTTTTCAAGCCCAACAAATCGAGTTACGTGGTGATTCACGGACAGGGAAAATTGTGGCGATTGCTCCGGCGACAGAAGCAGATTGGTCAACGGAGTATAGTGATTTGATTTTGGCGATTAAGGTTGTCGATTCTCTAGACGCTGCCATTGCTCACATCAATACCTATGGATCGCGGCACACGGAGGCGATCGTGACGCGCAACACGCAAACAGCCCAAATCTTTTTGGCGGAAGTGGATGCGGCAGGCGTATATCACAATTGCTCAACGCGCTTTGCTGACGGGTTTCGGTATGGGTTTGGGGCAGAAGTGGGCATTAGCACACAAAAGATGCCGCCTCGTGGCCCTGTTGGCTTGGAAGGGCTGGTTACATACAAATATCAGCTTGAAGGGGCAGGCCATATCGTAGCAACCTATGCCGGATCAGCGGCGAAACCCTTTACCCATCGCGATTTGTAGGAGCTTAGCGCAATCCGGTAGGGGGTGCTGCGCTGAAAGTGGTTTGGCCCAATGTCGGTCTTGACGGTGCTGGAGTGATCAGCGTTTTGCGATCGCTGGGTAGCGTAGACTTTTCCTGTGGTTGATTGTCGCTGTCCTGCCGACAGCCTTGGGCGCGATTGCACTGAACGCTAGTGCGCGATCGCGAATTGATGACAATTGCTTGATTTGTCAAACAAAATGCAGTCATTTTCATGCTGGCGAACACACATTTTCCTAGTATGAATTTGGCTGCTTTTTGGGTTGGGATAGACCTCAATAAGCGGAGGAGTTGTGACTCTTGATGTTCAGTCCGACTTTTGTGCAGGCCAATTTGGAACGGTGGCTGGGTGACGATGCGGTTTTTTCGAGTAACCCCGCGATCGCAGAACAATTTACCTCTGTAGAAAATACATAGGGAATCAATCTATTTAAAGATTCGATGAAGATCGAATTAATTTCAGGTCATATCTTTCTTAAGGTTGATTTGGATTAGGTTAAGGCTTTGGAATCATTAGCTTAACTTGGGCTTAATTTTAGGCTCAAGACTCAGTAAGCGTGATTGCTCATATCCGTATCTCTACTGGGCTATCTTCATTTCTGTTGCATAGGCAGAACTGCAAGCTAGTGATTTTCCCTTAACCTGCACTTAAAATAGTCATGCCGAAATCTGCGCTTTCTCGTATTAGTCATTGGCTGAATGTGCGTGTGAATCAACGGACACTCCAACCATTGCTGTTTTTAGTCGCAATTGATGTTGTGTTCATGGTGGCTCATTTTTTGCTCAAGACAACTTCGTTTGTGACGGCAGCCGAGTTCGATATTGCTCAAGATCGGAGCTATTCAGAGTTTTTTCAATACGCTAAAACCTTAGCTTTGTCGGCTCTGTTTGGAGTGCTGAGTTATCAAAAGCGATCGCTAGTTTATGGTCTGTGGTCGTTTATTTTTCTCTTTATATTTGTAGACGATGCTTTTGAAGTGCATGAGCAATTGGGTGCTTTCTTTGTTAATCAGCTTGAACTCATCCCAGCCTTAAATTTGCGGGCTCAAGATTTAGGTGAAATGATTGTTTATGCGATTTATGGTGTGACGATTCTGGGGGCTGGACTCGTGGCGCATTACTTTGATCGCGATCGCCTCGTTCGTCGAACATCGATTCAGATTTTTTCGATGTTGATTTTATTGGGTGTTTTTGGTGGAGTTGTTGATTTTCTGCATGTCCTAGCAGTAAGTTTTGGGTTGCCCAAAGTCGTGGTTGGATTGTTTACCTTGGCTGAAGACGGCGGTGAAATGGTTGTGATTAGTGTGTTGTTGTGGTTTGTTGGGTTAGTGACGTTCCAACGGCTGGTGCCACCGCTGACGGTGCCATCGGTTTCCAGAACAACTGTGACGAAGTAAGGTGCGTGGATGCAGGCGAACTGAGGCCGTTCTGCGATCGCAACTATGGGTTCGTTGTAACGGTCTGGTGTAGTCCAACGAGCTAACCAATGCAGGGGTGAAAAGCAAAATTGGCATTGAGGCTAAAACCCTGAAGGCAAACTTTCTGCCCCAGGCCCTTTGAAGAAAATCACTCGATTTTGCGGTGAAGCTTCTATCCTTGAAAAGGCAAAGGAAAAGTCTCAGGATTTGCAAGCATCATGATTGGTTATCTCAAAGGGGCTGTGGCGAGTCTTCAGAAAACTGGCAGTCGTGTCATTCTAACGTTGGATGTGAACCAAGTGGGCTATGATGTGCAGATTGTGCCCCGTCTGGTGTCGCGGTTGGCCGCAGTAGGAGAGACTGTGCAGATTTTCACTCATTTGCACCTACGAGAAGACCAAGTCACGTTGTTTGGGTTTGAGTCCGCCGCAGAACGAGATTTGTTTCGGCAATTGGTAAGCGTCAGTGGCATTGGCCCTCAGCTAGCAGTGGCGTTATTGGATACCTTGGGATTGTCAGAGTTGGTGCAGGCTATTGTCTCTGGTAATACTCGGGCGTTGGCGCGAACCCCTGGGGTGGGAGCAAAAACAGCGGAACGAATTGCGCTGGAACTGCGGAGTAAGCTGGCAGAATGGCGATCGCAGGTGGGCGTGATCACAACACCAACCGCTGGCCCCGCGTTGACCATTCAAGAAGATGTGGAAATGACCTTGTTGGCGTTAGGTTATACTCCCAGCGAAATTTCTCAAGCCTTGCAGGCGGTTGGGCAAAGCACGACGCTATCGAAGCGGGACGATTCGGAAGAATGGATTCGGTCTGCGATCGCGTGGCTCAGTCGCTAGGCAATTTAGGGTTTAAGGTTTAATTCACAAAAAATGTCCCTTCAGTTCGTTAAGCTTTGGGGAGCCTGGAAACAGGTTGGTTCCCGGCTGAACGATGTCACTGAGAGGCGCATACCATGACCAGTACTATCCAAGGGCTGCCGCCGACATTGGAGGAAATGATTGATGGCGTGCCAAACTGCTCAGGCTGGGAAGCGACGGTACAGGCTGTTACCAATCGGCAAGAATCAATTTTTTGGGCCCGCAGCAATGTGAACTGGGCTGCTGTGCAGTCCGCTTTTGCGATCGCGCTACACATGCACCAACCCACCATTCCCGCTGCCTGGGAAGGTGGCCTCATCAGCAATTTGCAGTATATGTTCGAGCATCCAGGGGAAGGCGATAACCATAATGCTGGGGCTTTTGCCTGGTGCTATGGCCGCATGGGAGACTTCATTCCTGAATTAGTAGCTCAGGGTGCGAATCCTCGTGTGATGTTGGATTATTCAGGCAACTTGCTCTGGGGGTTGAGCCAGATGGGACGAGCCGATGTGCTGAACAATCTCAAGCGCATTACTTGCGACCCAACCTATCAGCCCTATGTGGAATGGCTGGGGACGATGTGGGGCCATGCGGTTGTGCCTTCCACCCCCATTCCTGATTTGAAGCTGCATATTCAGGCGTGGCAGCATCATTTTGCGGCCATTTTTGGCTGGGAGGCTCTAGCCCGCGTGAAAGGCTTTTCTCTGCCAGAAATGCATTTGCCCAACCACCCCGACACGCTCTATGCATTGATCACAGCCCTCAATGAATGTGGTTACCGCTGGATGATGGTGCAAGAACATACAGTAGAAACCTTAACAGGAGAGGGCTTGGCCTATAAACATTTACCCCATCGTCTGGTTGCTCGCAACTCCCAAGGAGAAACGACTAGCATCACCGTTCTCATCAAAACTCAAGGCTCTGACACGAAGCTAGTGGGTCAAATGCAACCCTATTATGAAGCAAAGTCGCAATCATCTCAGCCAATGGTAGGGAATATTGCCGTGCCATCCCTGGTGACTCAAATTGCAGACGGGGAAAATGGCGGTGTGATGATGAATGAGTTTCCAGATGCATTCAGGCGGGCAACGTATGACATGATGCACCAAACTCAGACGGTGGCAATGACGGGGACTGAATATTTGGAGTTTTTGGTTGCGGCGGGCGTTCAACCGGAAGATTTGCCAACCTGTCAGGCGGCGGGACAACACCAGATTTGGCAACAGGTTGCACCCGATCGCGCTACACCAGTGGCAGTGGAACAGGCGATCGCGGCCACAAAACAAGCCAACTCAAACTTTCACATGGAAGGGGCCTCCTGGACAAATCACATCAGTTGGGTGCAAGGGTATGAGAATGTGCTGACCCCGATGAATCAGCTCAGTGCCCGGTTTCATCAGGTTTTTGATCCGCAGATTCAAGCGGCAGCAGATCCCCAAACTGTAACTCGCACAGAGGCTTATCGGCGGGCGTTGCTGCATGTAATGGTGTTAGAAACGAGTTGTTTTCGGTATTGGGGGCAGGGGCAATGGACAGATTATGCCCAACGGTTGTTTGACCAGGGGATGCAGGCGATCGCCGTAGCCGACTAAATTGTCTCACCGGGCTTGGTCATCCCCTTGTAGGAAGTATATTCAGGTGAGTCTTCATATCGTGTAATACAGAGTTCAAGAATAGTTACATGGACTGGAAGATTGGTCAGCGATTGGTGTGTGTCCAGATTGCAAGGGGCACGGCATGGAAACAGTCCCCGCCGTTGACGGGAATTGTGCAAGCACAGCAGGGGGGATGGGTTACAATCGTGTGTCCAACCACTTGGATTGTGGTCAGTCGCTACCAGGCCCAGTTTGAGCAAGATGGCTGGCAACTTGACTCCACTGCTTGCCCAGAGACGCATCAAGGCTCAGTGACAACGGCGATCGCTCCCTCCACTGAACCCGTAGGATCAAAATAGCATTCACATTCGCTGCGTTGACATCGCTTTCTCCATGACACTCTCTTCTGTTTCTGTTTCTCGGGATATCTGGATTTATGACACCACCCTTCGCGACGGTGCCCAACGCGAAGGGCTTTCGCTCTCGACGGAAGACAAGCTCCGTATTGCGCGCCAGTTGGATCGGTTGGGGGTGCCGTTTATCGAAGGGGGGTGGCCTGGGGCTAATCCTAAAGATGTGCAATTTTTCTGGCAATTACGGGAAGAACCCCTGACCCAGGCGGAATTAGTCGCGTTTTGTTCGACTCGTCGCCCCGGTCTCACAGCGGCTACCGATCCGATGTTGCAGCCCATTCTGGCGGCGGGCACTCGTTGGGTCACAATTTTTGGGAAATCCTGGGATTTACACGTCACGGAAGGACTCAAAACGACCCTGGATGAAAACTTAGCGATGATTCGCGATACGGTAGAGTTTCTCCGGGCCAATGGACGCCGTGTGATCTATGATGCTGAACACTGGTTTGATGGTTACAAACACAATGCTGATTATGCCCTAGAAACCTTGAGAGTGGCGATCGCGGCAGGGGTGGAATGGCTCGTTTTTTGTGATACGAATGGGGGCACCTTACCCCATGAAATTACTCAAATCGTGAGTCAGGTCATCACTGAGTTAGATCTTGCAACAGCGTTATCCTCGCAATCGACGGTGCCTCAACTGGGAATTCATACTCACAATGACTCGGAACTGGCCGTTGCCAATACGCTGGCTGGCGTGATGGAAGGGGTGCGCATGGTGCAGGGAACCATGAATGGTTATGGTGAACGGTGTGGTAATGCCAATTTGTGTTCAGTGATTCCTAACTTGCAACTGAAGTTGGGGTTGCGCTGTATCACGGATCAGCAATTAGCCCAGTTAACGGAAGCCAGTCGCTTTGTCAGCGAGGTGGTGAATCTTGCTCCTAATGACCATGCACCGTTTGTGGGCTTGTCGGCTTTTGCCCACAAGGGGGGAATCCATGTGAGTGCAGTGGAGCGCAATCCGTTGACCTATGAACATCTGAAACCGGAACAGGTGGGCAATCGACGGCGAATTGTGATTTCGGATCAGTCGGGCCTCAGCAATATTCTGGCGAAAGCGCGGGGTTGTGGCATTGAGTTGGAAAAACACGATCCGGCCTGTCACCAGATTTTGCAACACCTCAAGAAACTGGAAAGCGAGGGCTATCAATTTGAAGCGGCAGAAGCGAGTTTTGAACTGCTGATGCGGGAGGCTTTGGGCCAGCGGCGATCGCCGTTTGTGGTCAAGGGCTTCCAAGTTCACTATGATATGGAACCTGCGATCGACGCGCTCAAAACGACTTCCCTGGCAACGGTGAAAGTGGCTGTCGATGGGCGAGATATTTTGGAAGCGGCGGAAGGAAACGGCCCTGTGGCGGCGCTGGATGCAGCTCTGCGCAAAGCGTTGACTAATGTTTATCCTGAAATTGAGTCCTTTTATTTAACCGATTACAAAGTCCGAATTTTGGATGGAACGGCTGGTACATCGGCTAAAACGAGAGTCTTAATCGAGTCCAGTAACGGCGCTCAACGATGGACAACGGTGGGTGTATCGAGCAATATTTTGGAAGCCTCTTACCATGCGGTGGTGGAAGGCTTGGAATATGGTTTGTGGCTGCAACAGCAGACCCAAGGCGCGATCGCGAGTTCAACCAGGCGGTAAAAGCCCAAAGCCACGAATTGCAGCTTCAGGCTAGACCCTGAGGTTTGGGTTAGTGTCCGCGTGCCATTACTGAGGCGGAATCACAATTGTCGGGTTGGGGGCGGGTTGCCCCGGTGTAAGCGTACCCGAATTGGGGGTGATGGTTGGCACGTTCAATGAGGATGGTGGAGTTGGGCGGGTAGACGGGACGGGGGTTGTGGGCAAGGTGGAAGGCGTGACTGGGGTGGTGGGTAAGGTGGAGGGCAGAGTCGGCGTCGATCGCGGTGTTTGAGTCGGATCTAGCAGATCTGGACGGGTGGTTGCAGGGGCCGTCTGGCCATCGGTGGTGGTGGGCGGATTCACTAGCACCGTGCCATCAGGGGTGGTGGTAATGACACTGCCCAAGGGGGTGGTCACGGTTTGGGTGGTTGTGCCAGGGGTGGTGGATTGGACTTGGGCCTGGGCGGGACTGGTGAACATTGCGCCACCGATCGCACCGAGCAGCACCATGAACCAAGCGGGACGCGATCGCGATTGGAAAAAAGTGGAAAGTGTCATTGCGTAATGTGAACTCGACTCTTTCACAGTAGTTTTTGCCTGTCCAAAAAGTCCCTTTCCTGCGGAGGAATCTCCTTTTGGGTGGCTTCTTTCCTGTGACAGTGGGTGCCCTGTCTGATGGCGGAGGGCTCAGGGGTTGGGTGGGGGCGTTGTTGCGGTGTGAACCAGGTGGAGGATTTGTTTGAATTCAAAATTGTACGCCAGGGTATGGAGTTGTTGGGCCAGGTCTGCGTGGGTGGCTGGAAGCGTCTGGAGCAAGTCCATGATCTCTTGGTCGTCACACCGCTGGGCGGCCTGGCACAGACTGTCGAGCCAGTCGGCGGGCACGGTGCGCAAGTGTTCTGCAAGAGCGGTGGCCAGGGGCGGAGTGGGGGCGATCGCGGGGGCGACCAGCGGCGCATAGAGAAATTGGAGATTGAGATGTTCCCGCAATTTGGCGCACAGCGTTTCGGGCTGAAACGGTTTGCTCACAAAGTCATCGCAACCGGCCATGAGGGCCAGGGAGCGATCGCCCTTAGAGGCTTGGGCCGTGAGGGCAATAATCGTAATTTTGCTGCCGTGCTCTGCTATCCGAATTTGGCGCGTTGTTTCATAGCCGTCGATCTCAGGTATGCGTAAGTCCATCCAAATCAGATCTGGCAACCACTGGGCCACAAGGGCGATCGCCTCGGCCCCGCTGCTCACTTCTCGCACTTCCAGGCCCCACTGCACCATCAATTTTTTCAGCACCAGCCGATTTTCAGCGTGATCATCAACAATCAACACGCGGTAGTTGGGTTGGCCGGGGGCTAACCCCAGGATTTGGCGCTCGACGGTGTTGGGGATATCGGTTGCGATCGCGGCCTTAAATGGAATGACAAAGGTAAACACACTGCCCTGACCCAGTTGGCTGTCAACCGTTAACGTTCCGCCTAGCAATTCGACAAATCGACGGCTAATGGTTAACCCCAAGCCCGTGCCTTGGAGGGAGGTTTTGCCTGTCCGCGACTGCACAAAGGCATCAAAAATTAGGGGTTGTTCCTCAGGGGTAATTCCGGCCCCAGTATCTTCGACTGCGAAGCGTAACCAAGTGGAGTCGGCGGTGTTGGCCTCGGGGTGGCCGTCAGCGGGCGATCGCGCGGGGGCCACGTGTAACGTGACGTTGCCAGTGTCGGTGAATTTAATGGCATTGCTCAGCAAATTTAATAGAGTTTGCCGCAACTTTTGCGCATCTGTTGTGATGTATTGGGGGGTGGCTGGGGCGATTTCCAGGGCAAAGTGCAAGCCTTTAGAACTGGCGCGTTCCCGGAACATATCCCGCAGGGTGTGCACCATTGCCATTAAGTCAAAGCTGTTCAACTCGCAGGTGATCTGTCCGGCTTCAATTTTGGATAAATCTAAAATGTCACTGATGAGGCTGAGTAAATAGTCGCCGCTCCGCTGAATAATACGCAAATTTTCCTGCTGATTGGGCGACAGTTCGGTGTCATAACTCATGGCTTGACTCATGCCTAGAATGACGTTCAGGGGAGTCCGTAATTCATGACTCATGTTGGCCAGGAACAAGCTTTTGGCCTGGTTGGCGGCTTCGGCGGCTTCTTTGGCGTGTTGCAGTTCCAGGGCTGCTTGTTTGCGCTCGGTGATGTCTACGGCGGTGCCAATCAACCGGATAATTTGGCCCTGGCCGTCTCGCTCTGCTTCGCCGCGGGCTTCCATAAACACAGTGCGCCCATCGACTCGTTGACACTCTAGATCCAGTTCGTAGGGCGTGCCGTGGGTCATGGCTGCGTCTAAACAGGCTTGCAACCGGAGGCGATCGCTGGGGGCAATGTAGTTGAAGTGTTCGGCGTAGGCTGGTTCGGGATTGTTGGGGTCAAAGCCAAAAAAGTGAAACAGGGCTTCTGACCATTTAATTTGACGGGTCGCCACATCTAGCTCCCAGTTCCCGATGCCAGCAACCCGTTGGGCCGTGAGGAGATCGGCTTCTCGGCGGCGCAGTTGGGCCTCGGTTTGTTTCCAGATTGTGATGTCGGTGTGGGTGCCAATGATGCGTACGGGTTGGCCTTGTTCGCCGCGACTGACGACTAAACTGCGATCGAGAATCCAAAGATAATGGCCATCCTTGCAACGAAAGCGGTATTCAATTTCGCTATGGGGGGTGTGGCTGTGTAGATATTTCGCCGTTTGCGCTAGAACAAAGGGCTTGTCATCGGGATGGATGCGACTTTCCCATTCGCTGAAGCTGTTCCCAATCTCGGCATCGGTATAACCCAGCATTTCTTTCCACCGTTGGGAATAAAAGAGGATGTTGCTGGGGATATCCCAATCCCAAACGCCGTCTTTGCTGCCTTCCAGGGCAAACTGCCACCGTTTTTCGCTGACTTTTAAGGCGGCTTCGGCTTGTTTGCGATCGCTGATATCCCGATGGGTTCCAATCATGCGGAGGGGGTGCCCGTGGTCATCATAGGCCACAACTTTGCCAAAATTGGAGATCCATTTCCAATGGCCGTCTTTGGCCCGGAGGCGATAGTCGAAGGCATATCGCACGGTGCTGTCGTGGAGATGGGCGTTGAGTTTGGTTAATGCAAGCTCGCGATCGTCAGGATGGAGCAACTGCTCCCAGGTTGCGTAGGCATGGGGCAATTCTGTGGGTTCATAGCCCAGCATCCCCAGCCATTGCGGACTCAGATAAACCGTTCCCGCTGGGATGTTCCAATCCCACAATCCATCGCCGGATCCTTCAAAGGCCAGTTGCAGCCGTTCTTCGCTTTGACGTAGGGCTTGTTCGGCGCGTTGGCGATCGGTAATGTCGCGCAAGAAGGTGGTGTAGATGACGCGCCCGTGGAACACCAGTTTGGAAATGGTGGCTTCGGCAGGAAACTCGGTGCCGTCTTTCCGGCGGCCCCAAACCAGGGTGCGATCGCCCATAGGCCGCGCTGTCGCCTGACTCGTCGCAAAGTTTTGAATATGGTCGCGAGGCCGAGTGTGGTCGCGATCGGGCAACAGAACACTCAGAGCCTCACCCAGCACTTCTGGGGCTGCGAACCCAAAGATTTTTTCAGCACCCCGATTAAACAAAATGATGTGCTGCTGGGTATCAACCGCGATCATGGCATCTGCTGCAATTTCTAAAATGCCAGCAAACTGAGCCTGGGAATTCGCCAGTTGGCGTTCGGTGGCCCGTTGCCGCGCTTCAAACTGATTGAGCTGATAGGCATTCCACCCCACAATGCCAGTAAACAACACGATGCTGATGGTGCTGGAAAGGGCAAAAATAGTTTCTTTGTTAAAGAGTTGCAACGAGTAACTAATGGTACTCAGACTGCCAATTAACACGGGCAGGGCAATGATCAGAGGAAGGAGTTGGCGAGCAATGTGACTGCCGGAGCCGTTGCCTGTTAGGAGGTGCATCGGCCCGAGGTGGGGCATGGTGCACAAAATTGCACTTGCCAGCAGCAAAAAACACAGGATGGTGGGCACGGCCATGCCCATAGCGGCGGTTGCGGTAGATGCAAGATTGATGTCGTACAAGTAACCACACAAGCCCCAAAAGGCGATCGCGCCTGCGAGAATGGCAAATCCTTGGCTCCACCAGACGCGGGGCGATCGCTGCGCCAACCCACCCAATGCACAAGCTGTGCAAAAAAAGGCCAGAGCCGTATTGGGGGCCATGCGGCCAGAGCTAGGGTGTAACCACTCTAGGCGGAGGGTCGCCAAGAGCAACGGCCCAAGGCCAAAGTGTACCTTAAACCCATATTCGATGAGAATGAGGCTGGTTAAGCCCAGGAGGACTGCGGCGATCGCCAAAAGGCTGAAGCGGACAACCTCCCGGTGGGGGTGGTGGGGTTGCAAGCGGTGCCAACGCCACAGCAATAGCCCCACACTACTACCGATAAAACACAGGGCCGTATGCACTTTCATGCTCGGAAAGTCATACCAGGCCCCAGTCAGGAGGGGGAGTTGAAAGCGCCAGCCACAAATCACCAGTCCGGCAATTACAATGACGCTGACACTATTAAATAGGGAAATTTGCTGAAATCGCCGTTTGAGGTTTGCCGTTCGTCGTGTCCCTCGTGTTGGCCTGTTGGTGTCCACCCAGCCCCATGCCTCGCAGAATTAAACTCCTGTTGGCATACTAGCGCCCCCCATGCCAGGACGATTCATTGTGTTGCGATCTCTTTGCACGGGTTAGTTTAATTGCGATCGACAGGTGCGCGGATGACTGGGGGCGATCGCTTGGGAACTGGGCTGCACCCGCAGGTAAACACAAGCAATATCATCAATGGACAGCGATTGAATCCACGTCAAACCCTACCCTAGTCACTCTCCGCGCCTCCTGTCCCCATCGGTTTAAGCCCTGATGTCAAATTGCGATGGCGTCAATTGATTTCGCTGGTTTCGCGATCGCGCTTATTTCTCTGCCAGACTCATTGCCAGTCCAGCATTCAGCCTTTGCTTGTGGCGACTTAAATTCACCGTTGCAATCAACTCACTCAGGCTAGGCATTTCTTGCCAACAACCAGGACAAAACCAATAGGTTTTATGGCTGCGAATGTGAGGTAACAGTTGACTGTCACAACAAGGGCACGTATTCATAGGTAAACCTCGATCGATCAACACTATCAGTAGACTGAAGTCGTGAACAGCCTGGATGAACTGAACACTTGCTTTGACTGTAGCGATAGATTATGAGGGCTTTATGAGGTTTTTGCAGACTTTCGTTTTTTAAGAATCACACTCAAGGGATCGCGATCGCGTTGCCCTTCGCGGGAATCGCTCCGTAGGAATACGCAAGATCGGTAGACGATGCCAGTTTGGCCGCCAACTCTGATGCTGATGGCCATCTTCTCCCTCAGTGCAGACACAGCAGGATGAAAGTTGGGGGCTTGGCAACTTCCCAGTGCCGCATTGCGCCCCAACACTCAGCATGACGAATCCTATTCAGGATGGTGTAGTTTTCCGGCGGCTCCGTCCAGTTGTTGTTCTGTTGCCTGTGGTGCTGGCTTTGCTGGCTGCGCTGCCACGCCGCTTAGAAACGGTTGAATCACCATCCGCTTTGGCTTTTGCCGCAGTTGTCTTGGTCGTCCGGGCGCGAGTTGTTTTGGTTGTTTTGGTGGGTGCAGTTTCGGTGGCAAGGCTAGTTTTATCTGGTAACCCGTTCAAGGCAGCAGTAGCGGATTCAGTGCTTTCTCCATCGGCTGATTCGTCTTTAGATTTACTGCCTCGTCGGGTGGTTGTTTTGGTCTTGGTTGTTTGTCCTTTTGTGGCCCGCCGCCGCCCCGAAGGAACATAGTTTTTGAGGGTAAACGCGCTAATCTTGATGCCTTGCTCCGTCAACATGGCGGCTAATTCTTGATAGTTGTAGCCTTTGGCTAGCGCTTCTCGCAATGAATCTTGCATTTGATCAATCGCTTCCCTCAGCGACAGATTCTCCTTTGGTTTCTCAGGTAAGGATTGGAGGAATACACTGGTTTGGTCGATCGCATCTTGCTTAACTAATGTAGCCTTAGGTTTTTTTCCAGTTGATGTTGGCATTGTTTCTACCTTCAAGCGAGTTGTATTTTATTAATCTTATTCCTAAATACTTGACTTTGACACAACTTTTTAGCGTATTAGGTTGAAGAATTTTTTAGGGCGATCGCAATGGATTAGGATAAGTGCGTGGTTTTTGTTCTCACAGGATGACGATCAGTTGTTTTCTTTTCTATCAGCACAATAACGACGAAATCTGATTTGGCTATGAACCCGGTGCTGTGCTAACTCTCCAACTGGCTAGAGGCTAAGCCCTGAAGCCGTGCGATCGCCGCTGCTCAAAATTGTCATGAAAAGATAATATGCTAGTCGTTCTAGCTATTCTCCAAGTCTTGAACTAACTCTAATTCGATGTATTTTAGTACTCTAGTACTTGTTTTTTGGGTGCAATCTAGTGGCTTTTGTGAGTAGCGTAATCATGACTGCAATCCATCTCATCAAAATATGTCTAATGAACTTTATTTTGGCACCTGATCTTGGCTGATGACTTGGGTGTTCACTGAGTCTATGGCTAACCGGGGATGAGTTCCTTAATGGATATCCCTGGGTTGAACGGGGCTCGATTTAAGCGGTGGGTTGCTGGCAGTGGGGCAAAAACTCGTATGCTAATAGTATTTCCGCCCGTTATTGAGACGGACATCGTGAGGCTGGGGTTCATGGTGCGGGCGATCGCCCAGCGATGATGGCGCTGGCTCGACGGTCTGTAAGCCCCACGGGTTGACGCAGGCTAGCCGTTGAGCCAAGGATAGAGCGCGGATGTGTTCTGCATAACCTTGGTTTAACCCACCCGTTTGGGAACATCATTAAAACTCATAAATCTTTCATCGGTAAGTGTTATGGCTCGAGCTAAAACATCCACTCCTGCGGTCAACTTGGCCGATCCGCAATATTATTTCAACCGTGAACTGAGCTGGTTGGACTTTAATCGCCGAGTTCTGCACGAAGCCCTCGATCCTCGCACCCCGTTGCTTGAACGGTTAAAGTTTGCAGCGATTTTTAGTGCTAATCTCGATGAGTTTTTCATGGTGCGGGTCTCAACCTTGATTGAGCAAATGAATGCGGAAGTGAATAAACTAACGCCAGATGGCAAATCGCCCAAACAACAATTAGAGGCAATCAGTCAACGGTTACATCCGCTCGTGAGCCAGCAACATCGCTTGTTTGAACAAGAGCTGCGCCCGGAACTAACTAAACATGGGGTTTACTTGATTAACTATATTGATCTGGCGAAAGAACAGCGTGCGTATTTACAACAGTATTTTGAGGCCAGTGTCTTTCCGATTTTGACACCATTGGCGATCGACCCCAGCCATCCCTTTCCGCACATGTCGAACTTAAGTTTGAATTTGGCGGTGAGTGTTCAAGATCCGGTGACGGAGAAGGAACATTTTGCGCGGGTCAAAGTGCCGACGATTTTGCCACGCTTTGTGACCTTGCCGGAGTCTTTACGGTCTGTGGATGGGCAGGCGTGTTTGTGGTTGGGGGTGCCACTGGAACAGGTCATCGCCCACAATTTAGAAGCGTTATTTCCGGGGATGAAGGTGCAGGAATATGGGTTCTTTCGGATTACCCGTGACGCGGATTTGGAAGTGCAGGAGTATGAAGCCGATGATTTGTTGTTGGCGATCGAGCAAGAGTTACGCAAGCGGCGTTTAGGTGGCTTTGCGGTGCGGTTGGAAATTCAGACGAATATGCCAGAGGCGCTGCGTAATCCCTTGGTGGAAGAGTTTGAAATCACAGATCAAGATGTGTATGAAGTCGAAGGGATTTTGAACCTGAAGGATTTGTTCTCATTTTTGGCGTTGCCGTTGCCCGAACTGAAGGACGAACCGTGGACTGCGACAATTCCACCCCGCCTGAAGCAGGTAAATGATTATGAAACGGAGACGGCCTTTGCCAACCAGGAGCCGATTGAAAGTATTTTTTCGGTGATTCGGCAGGGGGATCTGTTGTTGCATCATCCTTATGAATCGTTTACGGCTTCTGTGCAACGGTTTATCGCCCAGGCCGCCCATGATCCAAAAGTGTTGGCAATTAAGATGACGCTGTACCGAACTTCGGGGGATTCGCCAATTGTGCGATCGCTGATTGCAGCGGCAGAGAATGGCAAACAGGTAGGGGTGTTGGTTGAACTGAAAGCCCGGTTTGACGAAGCAAATAATATTAGTTGGGCCCGACGGTTGGAGTCAGCGGGGATTAATGTTGTCTATGGGGTGGTGGGGCTGAAGACCCATACAAAGGTGGTCTTGGTTGTGCGTCAAGAGGATGAAAAGTTGCGCCGTTATGTCCATATTGGCACAGGCAATTACAACCCCAAAACCGCTGGCTTGTATACAGATTTGGGGTTGCTGAGTTGTCGGGATGAGTTGGGAGCAGACTTAACGGATTTGTTTAATTTTTTGACGGGGTATTCCCGCCAGCAAGTTTATCGCAAGGTGTTGGTGGCTCCAGTGAATTTGCGCGATCGCATGGTGGCCCTGATCCGGCGGGAAACTGAAAACGCCCAAAATGGCAAAAGTGGCCACATCATTGCCAAGATGAATGCCCTGGTGGATGACAAGATCATTCAAGAGTTATATGCAGCATCGCAAGCGGGGGTCAAAATTGAGTTGATTGTGCGGGGGATGTGTTGTTTGCGTCCGGGGGTGCCCGACCTGAGTGAGACGATTAGTGTGGTGAGTATTGTGGGGCGTTTGCTGGAACATTCACGCATTTTTTGGTTTCACAATGATGGTGCGGAAGCGGTTTACCTCGGCAGTGCGGATTGGATGCCCCGCAACCTCGATCGCCGGGTGGAAGCTGTTACCCCCGTTGAAGACCCCAAACTGATCGCGAAGCTGAAGGATATTTTGACCATTATGCTGAGCGATAATCGCCATGCTTGGGAGTTGCAAGCAGATGGGCAGTATGTTCAACGGCAACCTACTGGGAATGAGGCGGTGCGGAATGCTCAAGCAATTTTGATGGAAGCGGCGATCGCGGCCACTAAATAGATACGGCTCTTCCTCCACTTGGAGGACAGGCACTTCATCCAACTGTGGGCAGGAGTTCACAAACTTAGGTGAAGGCGATCGCGGGGCAAACTTTGTATTCTGAAACTATAGAGCATCAGGTTCTGCAATGACAGAGCCAAGTGCCTCTCCAGATAGATGAGTGCACGGGGCTGCACTCTAACCGAGCCCAAACAACTGCCAGTCGAAGGTACCCTGTTTGAATCCGGTGATTGTGTTTGGGCTTTTCCTTCAGCTTTCCAACCCAGCGTGACGAAAAAATTTAAGTTTGGTTTTCTCCAAGAGTGAGTACAACAATCCTGCGTTACAACAATGCAGGATTTTTTATTGGCGCAGTTATCGGCCAAGTCATCAGCCATGACAATGATGTGTTTTGGCGCGCGGACTTTGAATCGCGGACTTTAGACAGTGTGATTTAGACAGTGTGCTTGGGACATTCCCAGGACTTGGACTGCGTTATTTGGGGGCAAAATCTGGGCTTACTAGGCTGAGGATGAGGCCGGAGAAAAGTGCAGCTTGCTTCAGGGACACGCCTGGTGCCTGGGGCTTGGCACAACACGGGGCAATGATAGCTGCATATTTTCAGGTTTAAATCGTAAGGGTGGGGAGACTATGGGCGAATGGCTTGATCGGTTCTGTACTCTTTCCAAAGGATTCCTGTGATGAATCAACTGAGCTGGATTATTGGCACTGTTGTGGCGATCGCGGTACTGACTAAACTTTATCCTTACTACGTTACATTCCAACGATTACGACAAATCCATTTGCAATATCCAGAATATCTCCCTGTTGAAGCAGATGCATTACCAACAGAGACGATACAACTGTTTGATCATTGTATTGCTGAGCTGAATGCGTTTGGATTTCAGGTTTGTACTTACCTCAAAACTAAAGCGTTTGCTCATCTGGCGATTTTTGATGCATGGCAAGTGTTGCTGTATCACGAAGAGACACAGACTTACGCGATCGCTTCTCTAAGTCGGCCAACAACTGCTTTTTATCCATTTAATGTTGATTTTTATACTTGGTTTCAAGACCAGACGGTGTTGACGACAATCAACGGGGAACACCACGGGTTGTTGACGGAACAAATCCCTAACGCGATCGTGCAAGATCCATACACCGCAGAACGCCAAGTGCAATGGGAAGCCCACCTGGCGACGCGCCAAACCCTGGAAGGGGAAAAACCAGTCTGCCACCTATCCCCCCTGGAGTTTTTGCAAGCCTTAGAAACGGCAACTCACCATTATCTTGACACCCTAGTGGCGACGGGGGTTGTCCAGCCGATCGCCGGCACTGCGCTCTTTCGGCGCACTCGCAAAACGGCATGGCAACAAACGCGCAGGCTTTATCAGGGTAATCCCAAAATGCGGCCAATGTTGCAGCAGATCGCCCAGCGTGCCCGCACAAACCCAGAGGCTTTACTAGCAATTCCTCTCGAAATTGAGGTGGAAAATTACTATTTTCGGCAACAGATTGAACAAAGTGGCAAAGGATCGCGATCGCAAGGGCTGGGTTTGTTATTCCTCAGTTTTATTGGTTTTGTCCTGTCGTTTTCCTTTCATTTTCACTTTCAGTCGCTCATGATTTTGATTGGGGTTGTGCTGTTCCATGAACTGGGGCACTGGGGGGCGATGCGGTACTTTGGGTATCAGGATACATCGATCTTTTTTCTACCTTTTTTGGGCGGCGCGGCGATCGGCAAGAAGACGAACGCCAGCCTGACGGAACAGTTTTGGGTGTTGTTGGCAGGGCCATTACCTGGTTTGGTGCTTGGGGTTGGGTTGCTGTGGCTGTTTAACCACAGCGACGGTGAGCAGTTTTGGGCCTTGGGGCGATCGCTGACCTGGAAGCAGGAATTAGTGGGAACGCTGTTGTTGCTGAACGGGTTTAATTTATTGCCGATCTATCCCCTTGATGGTGGCAAAATTGTCCATCTGGTCATGTTTTCGCGGTTTGCCTATGCAGAAGTAGTATTCAAACTATGCGCGATCGGCCTGTTGCTTGCGCTCAGTACACAATTTCCCATCCTGGCAATGTTGGCGGTGTTTGTGGCCTTGCCAATGGTGCTAGAGTTTCGGATCGCCAAACTGGATGCGAAATTGCGGCGATCGCAGTCCACGCCCCCCCACGACAAAGACCATTTGGTCAAACGGATTTTGCAACTGCTTCAAGAGAGTGAATTCAAGCAGCTCGCGTTTAATACTCGCAACTACATTACCCAAGAACTGGTGGAACGCCATCAAAGTACCGCTGCGAAATGGCCAACGCGGTTTGCCCTGTTGGCTGTATATCTTGTGTGTTTGGGGAGTAGTGTTGGCGTGCCCGTTGGGATCAGTGGGATATCCTTGGGCAGCTATCGCGAGTCAATCCGTGCTAAACGGCTGGCTGGCCTCGTTGAAGAGGTTCGCGCAGAGCGACACACACAAATTTCCCAACAGATTGAGCGGGCCACCCAAACGATTCAACAAAATCCGCAGGCGGCTCAAGGTTACTTACAGCGGGCGCAGGCGCAGCAAGCTTTGTGGTATGCCGAGTTGATGAGTGGCACGGCCCCGGAGCAGGCGGACTTGTTAAGAGCGGCGGTGGCGGACTATGACCAGGTATTGCGGCTCCAACCGCGCAATGCAACGGCGTATGTTGAGCGGGCAGAACTCCGGCGGGAACTAAAAGATACTCAGGGCGCGTTTACTGACTATTCGGCAGCAATTCGACTGGGGGGAGACAAGGGGCGATTGTATGGTGAGCGGGCTTATGTGCGGCAACGGTTGGGCGATCGCCCTGGTGCCATTGGGGATTTTAGCGCAGCGTTGAAACTGGAACCCAAATGGGTGAATGGGTATGTGCGCCGGGGGTGGCTCCAGTTAGAGTTGCAGCAATATCAGGCCGCCGTGCAGGATGCGAAGCGGGCGATCGCCCTTGATCCTCAGAATCAGGAAGCTCAACGGTTGCAGCAAATGGCCCTAGCTCAGTTCAAGCAAGCGCCACCAGCGGCGATCGCCCCCAAGCCTCAAAAAGCGTCAGCCCAAGCCAAGTAATGCCTGGGCGACCGATGGCCGCTAGCCGACTCGCCAGTTGCCTTTAGGCCACGGCATTCTCGTTGACGGTTAGGGTTTTGGCGGTGGCATCCAGGGTGGCCGTAGCGCCGATGGGTAAGACGGCATTTTCGCGGACGTGCCCAAACATGAGGTTATAGAGGGTGGGTTTACCCAGGGCTTCAAAGCGATCGCGGAGCACGTTTTCTAGGCTGATGGTTTGGAAAAAGGAAGCCCGGTATTCCTTGGGGTAGCAATCGACAAAGCGCCCCAGGGCGATTCCGGCTGCGTCTTGCAGTTTGCCAGCCAGCCATAACTGGGTCAACATGCGATCAATGCGATAGGGTTCTTCGCCAATATCTTCTAGAAATAGGATTTTGCCCCGGGTATCGGGTTCAAAGGGGGTGCCGATGAGGTTGGTCACGAGGGTTAGGTTACCGCCAATCAGCGGGCCAGTGGTTTGACCCGGCACGATGGTGATGAGGCGATTGGTGCGTTCAACGGTGTTGGGTTCGCCGGGGGGAGGTTGGGCGATCGCGCCGATGGTTTGCGGAGTCATGATGGCTCGCCGGAAATGCTCGCGGGCGTAGTCACCGACCCCAGTTAAGCCCGAAGACCCGTGAAACGTAATCAGGCCCGTTTTTTGGTAAATGCCAATCAGCAGAGCTGTGATGTCGCTGTGCCCCACGATGACTTTGGGCGATCGCCGAATTTGGTCATAGTCTAACAACGGCAGAATGCGGCTACAGCCATAGCCCCCAGAGAAGGTAACGATCCCCCGAATGTCGGGACGGCGAAACATTTCATTGATATCAGCAGCTCGTTGCGCATCGGAACCTGCAAGATAGCCGTTTTGCGCGTTGATGTTGCGGCTCAGTTCGACCTTAAGACCATAGAGTTCCATCGTCTCTTTGGCGATGAGCAGTTCTTCGGGTTCATAAGCATTGCTGGCCGGGGCGACCATCCCCACCCGATCGCCCGGACGGAGCACAGGGGGTTTTAGACTGGCGGTGGATTGGGCGATCGCGGACGATTTCCCACCTAAGGCGAGGGGCAACGAGGCCGCTGCAACCCCTCCCTGGATAAAACGGCGACGGGAAAAGAACGAATGCAACGCCGGATTCATAACCAAGCTCACACAGCAACTTGTTAGTTATACCCCATTCCTGGTCCCCTCGCCTGATCGTTCCGTCGGGGGTTAACCATGCGATCGCTTGAGCAATGTTTGGGTATCCCGAATCAATTGGGCATAGGTTTCGCTGGGGCGATCGCCCAGATGATCTTCGATGAGGCGATCGCTCCCCTGAGAAAAGTCAATCGAAAATAACCCAAATCGCGGAGTGTACGAACCCCATTCATAGTTATCGGTCAGCGACCAGTGGAAGTAACCCAGGAGGGGCACTTGTTCTTGCAACAACCGCTGCACTTGTTGAACGTGGGCTTGCAGAAAGGTACTGCGCCGAATTTGGTCGCGGCGGTGCGAGGCGACACTGTTATCCGGTTTGCGCCGGAGGGCCATCCCGTTTTCCGCAATCATCACAGGACACTGCGATCGCCCCACTACATCACCAAACACCCGCGCATAGTATTGGCAAAAGAAATGTAACCCTTCGGGTAAACATCGCCAATCCCACCATTTACTGGTAATCCCACTCATAATCCAACCCCGAAAATCCTTAATCTCGAACTCAAAGTCGGAGAACGACGGAATTCGAAAGGTATGCGCAATGAATGGGTCGTAGTAGTCAATGGGGATGAAGTCAAAGACTTGCGATCGCGGTGATGCTTCTAACTCACTCAGACAATATTCTAGATGTTGTACCGTGAAACTACGGCGACCTAACCAATGGCTAAAGCGTTGAAAGAGTTGCCCCGCGCGATAGGGCAAATCTCGCTGAAAGGGAATGTTTGCGGCTTGCAAGGCGGACTTTAGCTGTTGTTCTCCTGCGGCAGTGTAGTCTTTCCACTGGCTGAACTTGACTTCTCGTTGGCGCACACTGAGCAAATCCCACACCAGTTGCTCTGACCAATACAAATCACTGCAATAGGTATTGAGGGAAACCTGGGGCGTTTCCCAGCCCTCGGCTTCATACAAATCGTGAATCACGTTGTAGGCGCGAATGTGTGCCCCCAAAAGATGGCTGTAGGCTTTGACCGCAGCTCCGACCCCGCGACTATCGGTAGGAAACATCCCATTTAAGTAAGTATTGGGAATCAGAATATTGGGTTCGTTGACGGTGATATACCAACGAATTGGGGGCAACTGATGATGTTCAGTGAGACGACGATTGATATAGCGCACCGCTGTCTGCACGTAGTCGATAAAGTAGTCTACGGTGGTTTCCGACAGCCAAGCATCGATCCCCAACCAGGCAGGATGGGTGAAGTGATGTAAGGTGACGAGGGGTTCTAATCCATGTTGCCGACAGGCGGCGATGCGATCGCCATAGGCAGCCAACACTTCAAAGTCAAAGTCCGGCATGGTCGTCACTTTTGAGCTGGTTGAGGGCTGAATTCTGGCCCATTCCAGACCCAAGCGAAACCCGTTCACCCCGATTTGCTGACAACGCTGGAAGTCTTCGGTATACCGCGTCCAAAATTCGGCGGCTGTTCCCGTTGGCATAACGTACCCATGATGTTCAGCTCGATACCAGTTGTTTTTGGGATCATCGGGGCCATTAAACCCACCTTCACTTTGGTAGCCAGAGGTGGAAACGCCCCACAAAAAAGAATGCTGATTGGGGTTGGACTGGCCTTGATTATTCAACAATGCTGACATGATCCTCTTGTTGCTGAAGAATGCTATCGGTTGCTAACTCTGAAACCACAACAGTTTGTTGGGCGGTGGTGGATGCTTTGGTGGGTGCTGGTCGTACTTTGACGTGTTCTTTGGCTTGAATATCCGCCACAATTTTTTCGGCGATCGCCAGTGCCGCTTGGGGGCGACCCAACTCTAAGGCCGATTGACTCATTTGCATCAGGCGATCGGGATGTTCGAGCAAATACTGCACTGCCGGAGCCACCATTTCGAGCAAGCGTAACTGTACCCCAGCCCCGGCGGCGGCGATCACATCGGCATTTTGTTCCTCCTGCCCAGGAATGGGATCCACAATCACCATCGGTGTGCCCCGCGCCAAAATTTCGCTCGTAATCAGGCCACCCGCCTTCGTAATGACTAAATCACTCGCGACCACAATGTCATCCACATAGTCGATGAGATCCAACTTTTGGAGTTTGACTTGGGGGCCATGCGTCAGGTCTTCCAGGGTATCGTTGAGTTTTTCGTTGCGGCCAGCCACTACCACCAACGTTAGTTGCATTGGCAACATCAGCAAATCTTGGACGATCGCGCGCACCCGCTTGGGCGTTAACCCACCGCCAAACAACGTCACAACCGGTTGGTTCAGGGGGAGGTTGCGCCGTTGGCGTGCTTCGGCCTGGGCTTTTTGTTGCATGATTTCGAGCTTGACCGGAATGCCCGTCACATGGAGCACGTTGTGGTCAACTCCCCGTTGTTCCAGCAAATTGGCGCTCAGTTGGTTGGGCAAGAAGTACCCCGCTACTCCATAGTTAATCCAGGTGCTGTGGGCAATGACATCGGTAATGACAACGTACTGAGGTTTTGAAATTTGATCTTCTTGCTCTAGTAATTGCAACAAGCGACTGGGAATTTGTTGCACACAAATAATGGCATCGGGATCAAGCTCTTTGACGTATTGGCCCAATTCCTTAAAGAAAGGCCGTTCTAATTTGGCCCACACCAGGTTGCTGTCGAGGGAGCGATCGAGATCGCTGATATCGCTACCCTCATAAAAGGCTTTATACAGTTGGGGCACCCGTTCGCTCAGTTGCTTGTAGGCTTGGGTAATGGTGTTCCGATAGAGGGAATTGGCGTAGGCCAGGGCATCTTCACAATAGACTTCCACCGTTGGGGGCAGAATTTGCTGGAGGGCAGACTCCAGAGCTTTGGCGGCATTGAGATGACCAGCACCGAGAGAGGCATGGAGGATTAGAATCCGTTTCATAAATTAATTCGTTTAGTGGATAACGCGCAACGATTGTCTACTCTACTGATGGTCAAACAGCGAACCACAACATTTGTTTACAATTACGAATAGGTTGATACAGGACAGGTAGAAATGGCTGATACGACGAATCAATTTAATGTGACCAAAACTGAGGCTGAATGGCAAACCGTGTTGTCGCCAGAACAGTTTCGGGTATTGCGGAAGCATGGCACCGAGCGGGCTGGCACCAGCCCTTTGGATAAAGTGTATGACCCTGGTACTTACAACTGTGCGGGCTGTGGTCAACCGTTATTCCCCTCTGAGACTAAGTTTAACAGTGGCACAGGTTGGCCGAGTTTCTATGCGCCGCTTGATGGAGCTGTGGCTACGACGATCGACAGGTCTTTTTTCATGACCCGAACGGAGGTGCACTGTAGTCAGTGTGGGGGGCATTTGGGTCATGTGTTTAATGATGGGCCAGCTCCGACGGGCTTGCGCTATTGCATGAATGGCGTGTCGCTGGATTTTGTGCCGGGGCCAGCCGAGGCATAGACCTGCTTAGGAGTAGGGTTGTTATCTCGGATTGGGGCTGGGGGGCGATCGCAGATTGGCTCCCTAGTCCCATTTTAATGGGGGACGCGGTGACTGGTTAGACTCGCTGCTGTTGCTGTGGAGCGGCGGCTAAGCGTGATAGACAGAAGGCGAAATCGGTGAGTGCAGCCATAAAAAACGCTTGAGTCGATCGCCCAAGCGCTTTGAAGTTGATGAGATGGTGAGGGGCAAATCCGACTGGGGGACTTGCGATGGGAAAGGAGCGAGGAGCGCGATCGCCATTGGGGAAATACCATTTAGGCGGTTTTACCAATCCCCAGGTGGTGGTGGCTAGATTCTAAGTTGCCCCATAGTTGTTTGATTTGTTGATAGGACTCTTCCGGTGAGAGTTTGCCATTGGTTTCCAAGCAACTGATGTATGAAACTTTTTGGGCAAATTCTTGCAGGTTGGCATTAAAAATTAGATTCTCTGGTTTGACTTCGCCCCGATACCGCGATCGCGGTGTGGTAAATTCATTCGCCCGCATTTTATCTCCTCCTAACTAAAAGCCTCTCTTACCAGAGGTTGTAAACCATACTGATGATTCCCAACAGGTGCACAGTTCGAGCCAAGTCATCTCGACAGGATGAGGGTTTAAGATTTTGCGCTCTTAACCTCAAGTTAACCTAAGATTCCACATTTTGCAGACCTTTCAGAAAAAAATTAACCTCCGCTTTAATCTTGTGGAGCTAGCGTAATGGGCCAGCTTTATCCCGACAAGGACAAAATGCCGATCAGGGGGCTTGCTTGGTGCGGTTTACCTGGGATTGACTCGATCGCGGGGTGGTCTTCGGCGATCGGGCTGGAGCGCTGAAGAACAGTTAGAAGTGTTTAGAAATATCTAGAAAAGTAACGGAATTGGGCTTGCTTTTCGGTGGCGTTGGCTGCAAATTTGTGGATCAAAATCCCGCCGCAGGCAAGGTAACAGCCCACGGCCACCGACGCGGGATGGCGACAGAAGCTAATGCCGAGGGCGGGGATGACTGGTATAAACGGTAAAAGGAGCCAACCGGATAGTGGGCGACTACGAAGCGCTTAAACTCGCTGGGGGTATCCTGCTGCAATTTTTGTGATTAGGCGACAGTAATGCAATCAATGCGATCGCTTGGCCGCTCTGGGGACATAAAGCTTTCTCGGCATAGTCGAGAGTTTTTGGTTTTATGGGTCGCCTGGGGCTCGAACCCAGGGCCGATCGGTTAAAAGCCGAGTGCTCTACCACTGAGCTAGCGACCCGTTTATTGCCTTCGCAACGTTTCTAAGAATAGCACAGGTTTTAGGAAAAAGGAAACCTCTCTGCTCAATTTTTTTGGGGTTAGCCTAACTCAAAGCTGGTGACACCAAAGAGGCGCTCTAGGGGCAATTGGGGGGCGGGGCCAGCATACATCCGCGCCGTTTCAAACATGGGTTGCAGGTGGTATCGCTGGGCGATCGCGATCGCGGCGGCATTCCCTTCGGGCACATCCAGGTAGACCGGACTGTCGGGGGGCACTGTCGCGGTCAGGGCGCGAAACAGGCGATCGGCAAAATCGGCAGTATCGGCAAATAGGGGGCCAATTTTGTAGCCCTGGCGGCAAGGCCGAATCAGACCATAGCCTGCCAGATGGTCGTTGTGGCGCAAGCCCAGCGCTGTGCTGCCGGGTTGGTGGAGCCAGCAGTGGAGAAAGGCGGTGCGATCGCTGGGGAAAAAGGGGCGATCGTAGGCGGTAATGGCCTCGAAGGGAAAGGCACTAAGGGGGGCGATCGCGGCGTTTGGCATCACGGGAGTAGGCTCAGCCGCAAAACCGCCAATCCCCTGATAGCGAATGTTGCGATAAGCCAACTGAAACCCGGATTTTTGGTAGTTGCGTTGTTGGGCGACTACGCCATCCAGGCCAATGGTGCAACCTCGGAGATAGGTCATGCCCGCATTCCAAAGTTGCAGCCCATACCCCCGCCCCCGAA